>Ga0210392_10000007_pt1 | contig 251091 bp, 207 predicted proteins | sample IncBWC30OmetaG_FD_161057 | JGI IMG/M metagenome (GOLD analysis project Ga0210392, IMG submission 161057) | Forest soil microbial communities from Barre Woods Harvard Forest LTER site, Petersham, Massachusetts, United States - Inc-BW-C-30-O ... | reverse complement strand
GCCTGTCCGTCACCTGCCAGACAAATCCAAATCGAGGCGAGACATCTCCAAGCGGTGTCTTATAGAGTCCTGGGAACGACGTCTTCTCCACCCCCATCGGCACCGTTCCCGTGAAGTTCGACGGCATCGTAAAGCCGCTGAACGTCCCCGTGGTTGGAACCGGTCCCGTCGACGCGATGTTCGCATTGAAGTTCGCCAGCCGACCGTTTGTTTCTATCGGGGCGCCAAAGATCTCATAGCGCAGACCTGCATTAATCGTCAGCCGGCTTGTCAGCTTGATATCGTCCTGCGCAAAGCCTCCAAAATCTGTATATCGTGTGTCTCTGCGGAAGATGCCTCCACCCGCCGTAGCGGTCGTCACATTGCTCAGTCCCTGAGGGCTTCCATTCTGCGCCGCGCTCTGTCCAACCAGAAAATCGCTGAACGTCGCAATCTGCAACAGACCGTCCGTCTCCACCGGCTGGTCTTCGTCCACCTCGTGCCGCTTGAACTCCACACCAAAGCGCGCATTATGCCGGCCATGCGTCCATGAAACGGTGTCCTGGTAGATGAAGGAATTCGTAACCTGCCACTGCGAAGGAGTACCCGCGTCGCCAATCATCAGTCCGCCGGCCCAGATCCCCGGCGCATTCGAAGTCGGTCCCACCACACCCGTCGGCGTGTCGATTCCAATGGCCGCGGCCGTAAGCGGATTTACGATGCTCGAATTGCCATCGAAGCGCATGTAACCAAAGCGCGCGACATTCAACAGGTTCGAGTTCACGATGTGCGTGTCCGCCAGCACGAACATCGTGTTGCGGGCCAGTTGCTGTCCACCCCAGCCCGGAACATCCGCCGCATTCGGTTCGAACGCCTGCGACTGCGTGGCACGCGAGTAGAAAAATCGTCCCGCCAGCGTATTCTTCTGACTCAGTATCTGATCGATATTGGTCGAAAACTGGTCCTCGCGGAAGCGCCCCGGAATGGAAAACGTCGACTGCCCCATCGGCATTTGGTCAGAAGCATCAGGACCCGTGTTCGGCAGGGCAATCTGCGGGTTAGGCACTGCCAGCTGGCCATTCGGCAGCTTTGCATTCAGGACCGCCAACGCTACCGGATTGATGTTCGAACCATCGCACGCAACCTGCGTACCACCGGCCAGGGTCAGATACCCTGACGCCGGTTGACCCTGGTTATTCAAATGCCCCGCAGGACAGAACAACGCACCCAGCGCCGCGGCTGACCGGTCAGACGTGAGCAGCGGATAGATCGCCGTAATCTTCGATCCCGGACTCAACCCATTCACCTCGGTCAGGCCCTCGTAACCCACAAAGAAAAATGTCTTGTCTCGAACGATGGGACCGCCAACCGTTCCACCAAACTGATTGTGTTTCAACTCCGACCTCGGCTGGCCCTCTTGCTTGAGAAAGAAGTCGTTCGCATTGAAGATGTTGTTGCGGACAAACTCCCAGGCACTGCCATGGAACCTGTCGCTGCCGCTCTTGCTCACCATATCGACGTTCGCTCCGGTGCCGCGTCCATACGCAGCGTCGAAGTTTGCCGTCTGCACCCGGAACTCCTGGATCACATCCGGCGCAGGAATCGCTACCCCCACCTCTGAAGTGTTTGCGATTGCAAACGAGTTCTCCACGAGGTTATTCGCGTCGACGCCGTTGAACTGAAAGTTGTTCGCCGTCGGAGTCGCCCCATCGGAGGCCACGTTCTGCGACCCCGTCCCCATCAACGTCGCGTTCGGCAGATCCACCACCACACCCGGCGACAACCCGAGAATCTGGGTGAAATTGCGATTTGAAAGCGGCAGTCCCTGGATAGCCGTTTCGTTCACCAAGCCTCCAAGCGTCGAGCTCTCCAACTCAGCCACCTCCGCGTCGTTCGCAACCTTCACGCTGGTGCTCTCCGCTGCAATCGTCAGCGACACGTTCAACGACGTCGTCTCGCTCACGGTCACCTCAATGGCTTGCGAGGTGTGCGGTGCAAACCCAGCCGACGTCACCATCACCGTATAGTGTCCCGGCTGCAGCAGCTGCACGCGATAAAGGCCCTCAGCCGTTGTCTCAACCTTTCGAGAGGCGTGGGTTTCTTCATTCACCACGGTGATCCCGGCGTTTTGCACCACACGTCCCGCTGGGTCGTACACGATGCCTGAGATCGCACCGGTACCAGGAGTCTGGCCTAATGCAATTCCCGTCAGCAGTAAAAGAGAGATTGAAAACGTAACAAGAAAATTGAAAAGCTTCACAGGTACCTTTTGAGTGGACATTTCCGTTGACCACCCAAAGTGTAGAAACGTTTGGACACCCGCTTGTCTCTGCCTTGTCCTCACTTTGTCACTCTTTTGACAATCGGATCCAGAACGCAGCACACGCGAAGCTCATTCCAGATTTCGATGAGACCCGGGCTCAAAAAAATTGCGTCAATTCGCCGTGATTCCTCGTGGCGGTTTTGCCTGCGGCTGCGTGACCATCGCGGCAGCCCTGCGTCTCGCAACCGGCGGCATGGTTGCGCGGTTTGGTCTCAACCGACTGCGCGCCTGGGATGGGATGCAATACACTGGCGATCGAGGACCACCAGTGTGCGCAGCAATCCACCGGCAGGCCTCGGAGATCGTTCCTCAGTTGTCCGCGGTTCATACTTTGGACATTCGACGAAAACACAGGAGGTTGTCGCTTTGAATCTGTTTCGGCTATGGGTGGCGCTTGCATTAACTTCACTTTCGGTAGGAGCCTCTGCCGAAGTCCGGCTGCCCCACATCTTCTCCGACCATGCCGTCCTGCAACGCGATCGCCCCATTCACGTCTGGGGATGGTCCACTCCGAATGCGCACCTGCTCGCGCATTTCCATCAACAACAGGTCGCAACCGTCGCCGACGCGCGCGGAGGTTGGAACCTCTCCCTGCAACCCGAAGCCGCCGGTGGACCCTTCGCCCTTACCATCTCGGGCGACGGATCGGATGTAACAATCAGCGACCTCCTCGTCGGCGACGTCTGGATAGCCTCAGGCCAAAGCAACATGGAGTTCCCGCTGCAAGGCTTCGGACCCGATACAACTCTCAAGAATCAGGCAACCGAGATTGCCAACGCCACGCAACCCCGGCTGCGCCTCCTCCGACTGGAGCATAGGAGCAACGATTTTCCGCTCGCCGACCAATCCAGCGACTGGACACTCTGCACCCCCGACACCGCTCAGAAATTCTCCGCCGTCGCCTATTTCTTCGGGCGTGAAATCTCCCAGCGTGAAAACGTTCCCGTGGGTCTCATCGACGCGACCTGGGGAGGAACGCCCGCCGACTCCTGGGTCTCACCCGACACCCTCGGTTCCAATCCTCAACTCTTGCCCGCGTTTGCCAGCAGGGCTCACTTCGCCGACGAGCAAGCCAGCCTCGACGCGACCATTGCCTCCGAGAAAGCCGAAGACCAGGCGGCGCAGCGCGACGGAAAACCCCTACCCAAACATCCCTGGCATCCGAATGAGACCTCGTGGTCCCCGGCGGGTCTCTACAACGGCATGATCGCCCCTCTCGTACCGGCCACCATCAAGGGATTTATCTGGTATCAAGGCGAGACCAACTCAGCACACGATCGCGCTCCCTATTACAAGTCGCTGTTTTCCGCCTTGATCGGTGACTGGCGAAGTCACTTCGCCCAAGGCAATCTTCCCTTCCTCTACGTCCAGATCTCGAGCTTCGATTCTCCCTCCGAGGATTGGGGCGCGATCCGCGATGCACAGCGTCGCACCCTCGATGTCGCTAACACCGCCATGGCCGTCACCCTGGACATCGGCAATCCAACCAATGTCCACCCCAGCGACAAACAGACCGTCGGCGCGCGCCTCGCTGTGGCCGCCCGCCACGTAGTCTACGGTGAACCCCTTGTCTCAACTGGCCCACTCTACCGGGAAGCCACCAGCGAGCTCAACGACGACGGAACCTTCAGCCTTCGCGTCTGGTTCGACGCTGCCGAGCACCTCACGTCCAAAGGAAAGCCGCTCACCGCCTTTGAACTCGCAGGCCCTGACCGCCACTTCGTCCCCGCGACCGCACGCATCGACCGCGACACCGTCCTGGTAAGCTCCCCGCAGATTCCTCACCCGATGTACGTTCGTTTCGGCTGGGCCGGTGTGGTCGAGAGCAATCTATACAACGCGGCCGACCTCCCCGCGTCCACCTTCGTCTCCGAGCCCGTCCCCTAGCCTGAGGCCTACTCACTCGCCTTCAGCTTGCTCACAATGTTCGAGGTAGAAAATCCTTCCACGGTCGGCACAATCTCCACGCGCCCGCCCGCGGCGATCACCTCTTCATGCCCCACCACCGTATCCACGGAGTAGTCCCCACCCTTCACCAGCACATCCGGCCTCACCGCGCGAATCAGCTCCAGTGGCGTGTCCTCCTCGAACACCACCACCGCATCCACTGCCGCCAGCGCCGCCATCACCCGCGCGCGTTCGTTCTCTCCCACCACCGGCCGCGTCGGCCCCTTCAGCCGGCACACACTCGCATCCGCATTCAACCCCAGCACCAGCTTCGACCCAAACCGGTGGCACTCTTCCAGCAGCGTCACATGCCCCACGTGCAGCAGATCGAAGCAGCCGTTGGTAAATACAATCGTCTCGCCCGCAGCTCGCCACTCCGCCACGCGCTTGGCCAGCCGCTCGCCATTCAGCACCTTCTCGCCGCCGCGAATCCCGCTCGACGGCGTCATCGCCGCCACCAGCTCGTGCTGCGCAATCGGGACCGTGCCCATCTTGCCCACAACAATCCCCGCAGCCAGGTTCGCCAGCTCCACCGCCGTCTCAATCTGCAACCCGCCCGCCATCGCCGCCGCCAATGTCGCAATCACCGTATCGCCCGCGCCCGACACATCAAACACCTCGCGGGCCCGCGCCGGCGAGTGATACGACCCGCCCTCCCACAGCACGCGAATCCCCTTCTCGCTCATCGTCACCGTCAGATACTGCAGCCCATGCTTCTCGCGCTGCACCTCACCGGCCTCCAGCAACGCCGCAAGCAGATGCGAGCTCACGCCCGTCGCCAGCGCCAGCTCCTGCAGGTTCGGACACACCATCGTCGCCCCCGCATACTTGCCGAAGTCCCGCGTCTTCGGATCAGCCAGCACAGGAATCTCCGCAGCCTTCGCCGCCGCAATCACCGCCGCGCATAACTCCGCCGACACTGCGCCCTTCGCATAATCCGACAACACCACCGCCTGCACATTGCTCACCAACTGCACCGCGCGCTCCCGCAGCCGTTGCTGGTCCTCCGCGCCCGCCGCGTCCTTGCTCTCGATGTCCAGCCGCAACAGCTGCTGCTGCCGCCCCACAATCCTCGTCTTCGAGATCGTCGGCAGCTTGGTCGTCACCACACCCACCGTGTCGATCCCTGCAGCCTCTACCAGCGCCGCCAATTCGTCCTTATCCTTGTCCTCACCCCAGAATCCCGCCAGCACCGCCTGGCATCCCAATCCTGCCAAATTCATCGCGACGTTCGCTGCCCCGCCCGCGCGCTCATAGTGCTGCGCATGCCGCAGCACCGGCACCGGAGCCTCCGGCGATATCCGATCCACCTCACCCAGGATGTACCGGTCGAGCATTAAATCCCCAACCACCAACACCTTCAGGTGCCCAAACCCACCCTCCAACAATCCCAGAACCGCATGTGTCTCCGGCAGCATCGTCGTCTCAACTCTCCCCAACCATCATCGCACTTCGAGTTCTCAGTTCTCAGTTGCGCCCTTACTGAGAACTAACAACTGAGAACGCACCACCTCCATCACCTCATCCACGGTGATCGACATCAAACACTTCTTCTGCTGCTCGATGCACGTCTCCAGCCCGCACCCCCAGCACTCCACCCGGTGATACACCACCCGATGCTGCTTCCCGAACGGAAACCACTGCCGCGGAATATTCCGCGCCGCGAAGATCGCCACCACCGGCGTCCCCACCGCCGCCGCCAAATGCATCGGCCCGCTATCGTGCCCCACAAACAGTCGCGCCCGCGCAATCGCCGCCGCACTCTCCCGCGGCGTCAGCGCCCCACACAAATTCACCACCACTCCACCGTCATTCGCCCGCCAACCCTTCGCCGCAAACTCACTCGCCTCGCTCTCCTCCGCCGCTCCCAACAACAGCAGCGCTCTCCCCGGAAACTCCGCCGCCAGCCGCCCCAACAGCGCCCGCCAGTTGTCCCGGCCCCAATCCTTCGCCTGCACCTTCGTCCCAACGCTCACCGCAATCGACTCCACCCCCAGCGCCTCCGCGCCAATCGCCCGCGCCGCGCTCTCCCGCTCCTCCGCACTTAAATGCAGATCCCAGCTAGCCGGATCATTCAACCTCCCCGGATCGGCAATATCTCCCACACCCGCCAACTGACCGATACACCGCGCCAGCCGCCCCGCCTCCGGCTCCAGATGCCCCGCGCCCATCGCATGATCTTTCCCGCCCGTCGCCGCGCCATAATAGTTCCGCTGCATCCCCTCAGTCAGCGGAACCCCCACAATCCGCCGCACCCCACACAGCCGAAAGAACGCCTCATCCCTCTGCGCGGCCTTCACCCCGCGCGGCGCTGCCAGGTACACCAGCACCTGCGGCCGCCAGCGCGCAATCTGCCACCACACCCCGAGCAGCTCCCGCACGCTGCGCGTCCCCACCTCGTAGCGCATATACCCCTGCACCAGCCCCGACCCCTCCAAAATCGCAGCAGCCGCCGGAGCCTTCGAGCTCACCGGAACGTTGGTCAGCATCCGCCGCTCCGCCTCCGGAAACGCCCTCGCCACCAGGTGCAGCGCCGGTAGCGACACCACCATATCGCCCAGGCTTCCCAGCCGATACACCAGCACCCTCCGCGTAGTCCTCTTTCCCATGCCTCCAGTGTCGCATTTCAAACCGCACCCGCACCACAGACCAGCCGCCGCCCTCCCCCCTCTACCATCTCCGCCGCTCCTCCGTTATCCTTGCTATCACTACCTCATGCTCGTCGCCTCCCACATCGTCTCTCTGCAAGATCAATTCACCGTCCACGGCCACGACTCCTCTTCCCCCGCGCCCGCCCCCTCCGGCCCATTCGTCCAGCTCGTCCTCGACCAGCACCGCGCCAACTACGATCTCTGGCACCGCGAAGACGAAGCCCGCGACCCCGACGCCTCCGACGCCACCATCGTCCGCATCAAGCACGACATCGATCGCCTCAACCAGCTCCGCAACGACCTCGCCGAGCAACTCGACCTCGCCCTCCTTGAGCTCGCACCCGACAACCCCACCGCGCCCCTCCACTCCGAGTCCCCCGGCCTCATCATCGACCGCCTCTCCATCCTCGCCCTCAAGATCTTCCACACCCAGCAGCAGCTTCACCGCTCCACCCCCGACCACCAACTGCGCAACCAATCCCGCCTCGCCGTGTTGAACGAACAGCGTACCGACCTCGCCGCCTGCCTCGACGTCCTCTGGTCCGACGTCCTCACCGGCCGCCGCCGCTTCAAGCTCTACCGCCAACTTAAGATGTACAACGACCCAACCCTTAACCCCGTTCTCTACAACCGTTCCCCCGTCGGATGATCTATCCGGTACACTCGTGTTTGACCTGAACCCACTCAGCCTCGTATAACGCCAGATACAATCGTGTAGCCCAACTCACCATCGCCGTCGTCAGATCCCACCCTAACTCCTTCCGTCCAACCCGAGAACATCATGGCCACAAAGCCGGCAACATCGACCTCAGAGAACAAAGCAACCAGGACACCCATCCCATCCAAGGTCCCGCGCACCCTCGCCGGAAACGCACAACACGCCACCGACGCCGCCCGAAAGTCCACGCTCACCCTCTATGAGAGCGCGCTCAAGCTCATGCAGGCCGGCAAGTACGACAAGGCCCACGAAGCCTTCGCCAAGATGCTTGAGTCCGCGCCACAAGACCTCGCCGACCGCATCCGCATGTACATCTCCGCCTGCGTCGCCCAGATCCACAAGGGCACCACCGACTTCCAGACCCACGAAGAGCGCTACGATTACGCCATCTCCCTGCTCAACCAGGGCAACTACGAAGACGCCCGCCAGCACCTGCAGGACATCCTTCTCAAAGAGAAGTCGGCTGACTACGCCTTCTACGGCCTTGCCCTGCTCGCCTCCCTCACCGGCGACCACGACACCTGCATCGAGCACCTCACTGAAGCCATCCGCCTCAAGGGCCAGAACCGCCTCCAGGCTCGCCTTGATTCTGACTTCGACGGCGTGGCCGAAGATCCTCGCTTCACCGAACTCCTCTACCCCGAAGTCTGATCAGCCTCCCTGTTGACTCCTTCGTCCAAAACGTAGCCAACTCCGTCAGGATGTTCCCCGTCCGACTAAACTAGTAAGCGGACGAATGATCACACCTCGCCAGATTCGAGTCGTCGCCATCGGCGGCGGTACCGGCCTCTCCACGCTCTTGCGCGGACTCAAGGCCTTCGTCGCCCCGCCCGCCGGCGCCGCCCCGCTCGCCGATCCCGCTCTGCAGAAGCTCCCCGCCCTCATCCGCGAGCTCTCCGCCATCGTCACGGTCACCGACGACGGCGGCTCGTCCGGCCGCCTCCGCGAAGACCTCCAGATGCTTCCCCCCGGCGACATCCGCAACTGCCTCGTCGCTCTCTCTCAGGATGAAGCCCTCCTCTCCCGCCTCTTCCAGTACCGCTTCACCAACGGCGACCTCGAAGGCCACAGCTTCGGCAACCTCTTCCTCGCCGCCCTCACCGGCATCACCGGAGACTTCGCCCAGGCCGTCCAGACCAGCTCCCAGATCCTCGCCACCCGCGGCCGCATCTACCCCTGCACCACCGCCAACGCCACCATCTCCGCCCGCATGGACGACGGATCCACCGTCCACGGCGAAACCAGCATCACCGCCTCCCACCGCTCCATCACCGAGCTCATGCTCTCCCCCGCCGACGCCTCCCCCCTCCCCGAGGCCCTCGACGCCATCGCCGCCGCCGACCTCATCACCCTCGGCCCCGGCTCGCTCTACACCTCGCTGATCACCAACCTCCTCGTCCGCGAGATCCCCGAAGCCATCGCCCGCTCCAGCGCCACCCGCGTCTACATCTGCAACCTCATGACCCAGGCCAACGAATCCCTCGGCCTCACCGCCTCCCAGCACATCGAAAAAATCCTCGACCATGCCGGCACCCAGATCTTCGACTACGCCCTCATCAACACCGCCCCCATCGGCACCCAGACCCTCGCCCGCTACGCCAGCGAAGGCCAGACCCCCATCCTCGCCGACCTCGAACGCATCCGTTCCCTCGGCGTCGAGCCCATCACCGGCAACTTCGTCCACGAAGGCGAAGTCCTCCGCCACAGCTACGACGTCCTCGCGCAAACCATCCTCCAGCTAGCCCTAACCAACGCCCCCGCCACCCTCTCCTCCTAGCGCTGCAGTTGCCGCCGTTGCCTTTGCGATTGCTGTTGCCGTTGCTGTTGCCGTTGCCGTTGCCGTTGCCAATTTCACGCCGTCATCCTGACCCTGAGCCTGTCGAAGGGGAAGGCCCCCCGCATTGGTCGTTGCCTTTGCCCTCGCCTTTTTGAATTGTCATTCCGAGGAACCCGCGTCCGCGCAAAGCGCGCCCGTTCTTCGCACCACCCAAAATCTGTCATCCTGAGCGAAGTATCTCGCGCCAGCGAGATGCGCAGCCGAAGGACCCCTAACACCTCCATCATCCCTACAGCGCCCGCACCTTCCCAACCACTGCCCTCCACTCCGCCTCCAACGTAAAATCGACGCAAATGCCCAAGTCCGCCACCCCCCTCACCTCCGCCGGCCGCGTCTTCTTCGCCATCGCCATCCTCGGCTTCGGCATCCAGTACGCCCTCTACGGACATCTCCGCCGCGGCCTCCCCCTCTGCCCCCTCTGGCTTCACCCCAACACGATCCTCGCCTACGCGCTCGCCGCCCTCTGCATTGCCGCGGGCCTCGCGCTCCTCACCACCTGGCGCACCGCCACCGTCTCGCTCATCCTCGGCCTCGTACTCCTCGCCACGTCCGTCCTCTACGCGATGCACTTCAACTACGTCCTCTACGACGGCGACGGCCGCACCCTCTTCCTCGAGTGCCTCTCGCTCGCCGCCACCGCGCTCATCATCCACGGCATCTCGTCCGGAAGCAAGTACTCCCTCATGCCCGGCCGCCTTCTCTTCGCCATCGCGATGATCATCTTCGGCATCCAGCACTTCCTCTACGTCCGCTTCCTCTCCACCCTGGTCCCGCACTATCTGCCCGGCCATCACCTCTGGGTCATCGGAACCGGCCTCGCCCTCATCGCCGCCGGCGTCTCCCTCGCCACCACCATCGAAGACAAGTACGCCGCCTACGGCCTCTTCGTCCTCTTCTTCGGATGGCTGGTCCTGCTCCACGCCCCCCGCATCCTCCACGCCCTCCACAACGCCGATGAGTGGTCCAGCGGCTTCGTCGTCCTCGCCTTCAGCGGAACCTCCCTCCTCCTCGCCGCCTCCTCCTCAGGCGCCACCGCCAGCAAGTCCTCGAAGCAGGCCCCCAGAAAAGAACGCCCCTGGCGCCCGTAGTTCCTCGTAACACACGCCCTGCTGTCCTCCCCCCGGAGACACCCATGCGCCACACTCTCACCGTCGCGATCCTCCTCCTCACCCCGACCCTCGCCCACGCCCAGCAATCCCCCTGGCGAGGCGAATGGGGCGCCTTTACCGACACCTCCCCCAGGCAAGGCCAGCGCCTCACCATCTCCGACTGCACCGCCACCACCTGCACTTTCTCCGTCTCCGCCTGGGTACCCGGAGGCAACTGCGGCACCGCCAGCAAGGCCACCTTCACCATCACCTCACCCACGGAAGCCACCGCCAACCTCCCCGGCGAGTCCGCCTCACAAACCTGCAAGCTCCAACTCCACCGCGACCCCGCCGGCATCACCGTCACCGCCGCCGGCGACACCTGCACCTCCTATTACTGCACCAGCCCCACCGTCACCTTCGCCCACACCTACAAGCAACGCTCGTCCACGCCCTACGTCGGCTTGCACGCCGACGCCTGCCTCAGCAACGCCTCGCCCGCCACCATCGCCACCTGCACCGACACCGCACTCGCCAAGCTCGAACAGCAGTGGCAAGACCTCTACGCCGACTTCCCTCTCGCCCCCGACCCCAACAAGAACGAAAACGGCTACAGCCACGCCGTCGCCGTCGACGCCACCATCCTACAGCACTGCGACACCGCACCCAATCCCGCCACCTGTCTCCACGACCGCTTCACCGCCGACATCGCTCTCCTGAACGCGAACCAGCAAGCCTTCATCGCTGGCTACACCGACCGTGGCGATCCCGCCACCGCCTCCACCCTCGGCCAGAAGATCGCCGGCCGCTACCGTCACAGCTTCGCCAACGGCGACGTCCAGGGCGACCACTACCGCTCCACCGACACCCTCACCCTCACTCTCGTAGGCGCCGCCTCCATCCGCTTCGACGCCCACCTCAACTTCTACAACGGCCACGAATGTTCGCTCTCCGGCGGCGCACTCTTCCGCAAAAACGGCTCCTTCGTCTACGACGACAAGCCCCCCAACCCCGACCCCTCCGAGCCCGTCTGCCACCTCGGCATCAAACCCACCTCTACCGGCGTCACCTTCCAGGATTACACCGGCGCCTGCAAAAACTATTGCGGCGCACGCGGCGGCTGGAACGGCGCCGCCTTCACCTTCGCCCAACGCGTCCCCGCCTCGAAGTAACACCTGCGCTACGCTAAGTCATGCAAGCTCCCACCCTCGAAGGCGCCCACGTCCGCCTCGAACCCCTCACCCTCGCGCACCTCCCCGATCTCGAAGCCATCGCCTTCGATCCCTCCATCTGGCGCTACATGCTCAGCATCATCCGTACCCCCGCAGACCTCCGCGCCTGGGCCGAGTCCGCCCTCGCCACCCCCAACTCCCTCCCCTGGGTCACGATCAGAAAAGCGCACGACACCACCCCCGACCAGCTAGCCGGCTCCACGCGCTTCCTCGATCTCGACCTCACACACCGCACCACCGAGCTAGGCCACACCTGGCTAGCCGCCTCCGCGCGCGGCACGCTCATCAACGCCGAAGCCAAGCTCCTCCAGCTCACCTACGCCTTCGAAACCCTCAACCTAAACCGCGTAGCCCTCAAAACCCACCACGAAAACCTGCAATCCCAAAACGCCATGAAAGCCCTAGGCGCCCTCTACGAAGGCACCTTCCGCAACCACTACCTCATGCCCGATGGGACGGCGCGCCACAGCGTCTGGTTCAGCATCACCCGCGAAGATTGGCCCCAAGTGAAGGAACGTTTGACGCAGCGCCTAAAGGCATCTGTCTAGGTTTCGCTATCTGAGACGTACCGCCGCGTCGCAGGAAGGCCCAACGGCACCAAGCTAATCAACGTCGGAAGAACCAGAAATACACCCATGACCAACCCAAAGCCTTCTTCTCCCGAATACTGTGTTTTGATCGTCAATCCGTCCGACAAACACAGGGCTGCGAAAGAAATCATGCACGCCCCAATGACCCAGAAAGCCAAGCCCACCGTTTACCCTTGTAGCGTCCTGACCCTGTCTTGAAGACAAGGGCACACGCTATCCCCGACCCGACTGCCGCCAGACACGTAGCAAGAACATGCTCCGGATGTCTGTACTTAGAGACGATAGCGGAAATAGAAAGCAGAGTATAAAAGCCAAGATAGAAACCAAGGACCCACTCGCAACCCGCGATGAACGCAATCCCAAAGCTTCTCATCAGCCTCTCCTAGATCGCCGCCGCCCCAATTGCCACCAGCCCCGACTCCGCCGCCACCGTCCGCTTCAACTGCCCACACGCCGCATAAATATCCCGCCCCCGCGGCCGCCGAATATACGTAGCGATTCCACCCTCAATCAGCATCCCCTGGAACACCGCGACATCCTCCGGCGTCGGCTGGTGATACGCAATCCCCGGCCCAGGATTCCACACAATCAAATTTACCTTCGCCCGCATCCCCGCCAGCAGCGCGAGCACCTCGCGCGCATGAACCGGCTTATCGTTCACCCCGCCCAGCAGCACATACTCGAACGTCACCCACTCCCGCGTCCGCAGCGGAATTTTCCCCACCGCGTCCAGCAGCGCAGCAATATTCCACTTGCGCGTAATCGGCATAATCTCTTCGCGCACGCCATCATTCGAAGCATTCAACGATAGCGCCAGCTTCGGCCTTACTGTCTCCTTCGCAAACGCCTCTATTCCCGGAAGTATGCCGCTGGTAGAAACGGTCATCCGCGACTCCGGAATCCCAATCCCCTCTACCAGCAGCCTTACGCTCTTCATAAACTCGTCGTAGTTCAGAAACGGTTCCCCCATCCCCATAAACACCAGGTTGATCCGATCCTTCCCAATCTGAATCCCATGCCGATTGAGCACCGCTGCCACCTGCCCTGCAATCTCCCCGGCCGTAAGATTCCGCCGAATCCCCAACTTCGCGGTTAGACAAAACTGGCAGTTCACCGCACACCCCACCTGGCTGGAAATACAAATCGTAGCCCGCCGAAATCCCTTCTCCGCCAGCGTCCCAAAGTTCCGAATATCCCGCCCCACCCCGCGCCGCGACCAATACCCCCCATTGCCTACAGACTTCTCACCCCCCAAAGAATTGTCATCCTGAGCGGAGCGAAGGACCTGCTTCTCGCCGTTGCTGTTGTTCTTGCCTTTCTTGCTGTCATTCCCTCCGGGAATCTGCTGCACCCCCGCCACCGCCTCTTCCGCGGTCTCCAGCTCCCCAGCCTCTTCCGCCGCGGCCTCACTCCCGTCCCCCCGCTCGCCGCCATCCCCATCCGGCATCCAAACGGTCTCCACCGTCTCCCCATCCCCCATCCGCATCAAATACCGCTCGGTCCCATCGACGCTCACCGCGGTTTGCGCCATCACCGGCAGCCCCACCCGCCATCCCGCCGCGCCCAGCTCTTCTCTCAGCACGGTCGGCAGCGTAGTCATCGCCTCCAGCGACGCCACCCGCTGCTTGTACAGCGCATCCCAAATCTGCCGCGCGCGATAGGGCTTCTGCCCGAGCCCCGCCACCAGCTCCGTCAGCTCCGCCAAACTCATCCCAAAAAGTGTTCTCACACTTCCAGTCTAAGCGCTTGCCAGCGTCGCGACACGCCGGTCGGCCTCCGCCACCCCGTCCGCAACGCCCGCATCCACATACAGCGCCCGAGCCTCGCTCCAGTGCTGCTTCGCGCTTGCCGTTGCGCCCATCGCGGCCTCAGCCATCGCTTCTACCCGTAGCGCATTGGCCATCTCCAGCGTCGTTGGCGGAGAACTCCTGTAGTACTCCACCACCGCCCGGGCATCCCGCAACCCCGCCGCCGTGTCGCCGGCCTTCAGCGCCAGCTCAGCCGCGTGTCGTAGAGCGTGGGCCCAACGTGCCGTCTCATGTTCTGCCCGGAAGGATTCAGCCGCTTCCACATACAGCGCCGTCGCATCTGTTAGCCGACCTTGGCGCCGCGCCGCCTTTGCTTCGATCACGCAGTCATCACCACTCATGCGCATCAATCTACGCCCATCCATCGCTGTTGAAAAGCCCCGCACGCAAATCATTTTCCGAACATCGCCTGCAGCCTCGCCACCCCTCCACCGACCCCACGCGCCCCGTCTCCCACCCCACCCACCGCCCCTACAATCGACCCATGGCTTCGCGCAAACCCTTCTTCACCACCGACCCCACCCTCACCCCCGTCCTCGACGAGCTCCGCCCCCTCGAACCCATCTTCCACACCCCCGACTTCGGCCTCGAGCCCGCCGACTTCGCCCGCCGCACCGCCCCCGACTACTGGGAAGTAGGAGCCTCCGGCCGCCGCTACAGCCGCGACTTCATCCTCCAAACCCTCGCCGACACCCCACCCGCCAACGCCGCCACCCTCCGCTGGCGCGCCTCCGGCCACGCCCTCCGCCAACTCTCCACAACGCCGGGAGCAGAAACCTACCTCCTCACCTACTCCCTCCGCCAGCAAGCCCGCCTAACCCGCCGCAGCACCATCTGGCAACGAACCCCCACCGGCTGGCAAATCCTCTACCACCAAGGCACCCCCGTCTCCCCCAACGAAGACGACATCGCCCCGTCGTAGCACCGAAAGAGCCGAACGAATCGGTCTTGCCGTTGCTTTTGTTTTTCTTTCTGTCATTCCCGAAGGGAATCTGCTGTTGATTCTGCGATAGGTCCGGGCTTTAGCCCGGACACTTCAGACCAGCAAACCCCCGGGCTTCAGTCGCTGGGATTGGCCTCCGTCCGTCGCCGCAGTCTCCCCCAACGAGGACGACACACTTCCGGCATAACGTCCGTAACGAAACGATCCCTCAACCCCACCAAATCCCCGCCAGCCATGTGACACTCTCTCCCCGCCGGCGTCTGACTCTCAGCACACCCGCGCATGAGACCTCCCCGCTTCCTCCTCGCCGCCCTCCTCCTCTGTCCTCTCCTCACCAGCTGTGGCAAAGACTCCGCGATCCCCAACGTCCCTCTCATCTCCACCGGCAACTGGTACTTTTACGGCAATTACACACCCTCCCCCGGATCCCCCTTCAACACCGGAACCCTCGCCTTCGGTGGATCTCTCATCCAGACCAACACCCAGGTCGCCGGAGTCCTCCACATCAACCACCCCTGCTTCGGCAACAACACCACCGACATCCCCTACACCGGCACCCTCATCAACAACCACCTCAGCTTCACCTCCTCCCAGGTCGCCGGCCAAACCCTCACCCTCGACGGCACCCTCTCGCAAGACGACACCGTCCTCAGCACCGCCGCCTTCCAAATCAACGGCGGCTGCGCTGTCTATCTCTACAGCCCCGAGCTCACCTTCACCGTCAACTCCTTCCTCAACCAGAAAGGCGAACGCGTCCCCAGCCTCACCGGCTCCTGGACCACCTATCTCAACACCGCCGGCCCATCCCTTACCGAACACCTGACGCAATCCACGATCGCCGATCAGCACGGCGACTTCACCCTCACCGGTACCGTCACCATCGCCGGCTCTCCCTGCTTCTCCACCGGAACCCTCCAGCCCACCAGCTTGATCAGCGGCGACCTCGGCCAGCAAGTCATCCTCCTGAACGACGGCTCCACCCTTACCGCAACCTTGAACGCCGGGACAGTGCTCTCCCTCTACCCAGGCACCGTCTCAGGCGGCAACTGCAACGGCCCCGTCGACATCTACCTCCAGCGGCTCGCGCCATGAAACAATAGTCCCAATGCCAGTCTCCGTACCCCTCACCGAAAACTCCACCCTCTCCGCCTCCGCCCCGCACCTCCGCGACATCCGCACGACCACGCTCCCCAACGGCCTCCTCGTCCTCACCGAGCGCATGCCCCACCTCCGCTCGGTTGCCATGGGCGTCTGGATCGACACCGGCTCCCGCGACGAAACCCTCGCCGTCAACGGCATCTCCCACTTCATCGAGCACATGGTCTTCAAGGGCACCACCACCCGCTCCGCCCAGCAGTTCGCCCGCGAAGTCGACGCCATCGGCGGCAACCTAGACGCCTTCACCGGCAAAGAAACCATCTGCTTCAACATCAAGGTCCTCGACGAAAACATCCCCGCCGCCCTCGACCTCCTCACCGACCTCGTCCTCCACCCCACCTTCTCCCCCGAAGACATCGCCAAGGAACAAGGCGTCATCCTCGAAGAGATCAAGATGGACGAAGACAATCCCGACTACCTCGTCCACGAGCTATTCACCCAAAACTTCTGGCCCGACGACGCCCTCGGCCGCCCCATCCTCGGCACCGCCAAATCCGTCTCCTCTTTCAATCAGCAAATTGTCCTTGAGGAATACGCCCGCCGCTTCACCCCCGCCAACATGGTCTTCACCGCCGCCGGCAATCTCGACCACGACGATTTCGTAGAACAAGTAGCAGCCGCCTTCACCTCGCTCTCTGCGACCTCCAGCGAGAAAATCGCCCGCCCCAACCCACCCCAGACCAAGCCCCACATCACGCTCAAGCGCAAAAAATCCCTCGAGCAGGTCCAGTTCTGCCTCGCCGTCCCTGCGCCGCCCGTCGCCTCACCCGACCGCTATACCGCCTACCTGCTCAACTCGATCCTCGGCGGCGGCATGTCCTCGCGCCTCTTCCAGTCCATCCGCGAAGACCGCGGCCTCGCCTACAACATCTACTCCGAGCTCAACCCCTTCCGCGACACCGGCTCCTTAGCCATCTACGCCGGCTGCTCTGCCGATAACACTCGACAGGTTCTCGACCTCACGCTGGCCGAACTCACCCGCCTCAAGCACGAACCCGTCACCGCCGAAGAACTCCACCGCGCCAAGTCCCAGATCAAGGGCAACATGGTCCTCGGCCTCGAAACCTCCGGCTCCCGCATGTCCTCCCTCGCCCGCCAGCAGATGTACTGGGGCCGATTCTTCTCCCTCGACGAAATCACCGCCGAGATCGACCGCGTCACCGCCCCCGACATCCAGCGCCTCGCCAACGACCTCTTCCACCCCGACTCCCTCGCCCTCACCCTCCTCGGCAACCTCGGCCCCCTCAAACTAACCCGCGCCGACCTCGCCTGCTAACCACACCGCCAGACCTCCTGCACCCTCGAAGCCCTGCGATTTTCTGATTGCAAGCACCGCCCTGAAGCGGTAGCGTTGCCCTACCCGAAAATCTATCGGAATGCCGCACGCCGAGGTGTTTGCATGGCCGACCAGGACTTCAACGCCACCCCACGCCACGCCAAATTCCACTACGGCAATGTGGCCGCCCCCGCCACCCCGGAATCGCTCCACAAGCTGCTCGAGAAAAAGGCCTTCACGCACGTCCCCCTCGAGACGTCGGCCTCCGCGCCCACACTGCAGTCATCGCCTCCCCCGGTCGCGTTGCTGGTCTGTCACGGCATGGGCCAGCAGGTTCGCTTCGAAACCATCGGCCAGGTCGCAGCCAGCCTGCTCAAACATGCGACAGCCCAGGGTTGCACGGCCATCGGTACCGGCGTGCAGCTATCCCTCGAGAACGATAGCTTTCTTGCCCGCGCCGAATTGAAGTGGACCGACCCCGAAGACCAGCCCCATTGCATCCATATTTACGAGGCCTACTGGGCTCCCCTCACCGAGGGACAAGTCACCTACGCGGAGACCATCAAGTTCCTCTTCTCCGCCGCCTGGAAGGGCATCACGTCCTCGCGCTTCTTCAAACCCTGCAGCTTTCAACGCTTCCTCTTCGGCGACCTCCAAAGCCTCACCATCTTCGCCCGCACCCGCGTCGCGCTCTTGCTGGTTGCCGCTGCGCTGGCCGCGCAGGTGCTCGCCATCGCGCTCGTTCTCGCCAAACTCGCCGACCAGCTCAAGCAGTTGGAAACCTCGCACTTCGCCCTCAAGCAGCTCCTCGTGATCCTCTTCCCCGGCATCCATGTCCTGCGTTCTCCCTCCGCCACGCCCGAACAGAAAGCCTGGGTCATACTCACCCTCATCGGCTGGTACCTGCTGGTTGCCGAGATCTTCTTCGTACGCTACTTCCTCATCGAATATGCCGGCGACGTCGCAGCCTACATCTCGCCCTACAAGGACTCCAAGTTCGAGGACATCCGCAGCAAGATTCAGGCCGTCGGCTTGAACGTCGCCAAGGTCATCTACGGCTTCGACAACGTCACCCCCGTGCCCGACTACCAGCGCGTCATCATCGCCGGCCACTCGCTTGGCTCGGTCCTCGCCTATGACACCCTCAACGCGATCATCAACCTCGATCTCACCTCCGCTACGCCCGGCTCAAAAAACGTGGTGGCCCGCACCACCAAGCTCATCACCTTCGGATCGCCCCTGGACAAGACCGCCTTCCTCTTTCGCAATCAGTCCAACCACATCAAAGATCCGCTCCGCGAGCAGATGGCCAGCTCCGTTCAGCCCCTCATTCTCGACTACCCCGCCTTTCGCCGCCCCAACCTCTGGACCAACCTCTGGTCGCCCCTCGACGTCATCTCCGGCAGCCTGCAGTACTACGACCTGCCCGCCATGCAGCAAACGCAAAGTCCCTTGGCCGTTCAAAATCTAAAGGACCCCGCCGGCACCCTCCCGTTTGCGGCCCACGTTCAGTATTGGACCGGCGACCTGCTGGCCACCACCCTCTACGAAGCGGTCAAATAAAACGAGCTCTCCGCAACTTCCCGGAAAACTCCATTCCAGCCACGCTCCCCCTCCGCCGCCCCAAACGTCTATACTCTGAAACTGGAAATGCGAGCGCACTTCCCGCCCTTCCTGAGGAGTCCATGAACACCCATACCCGCACGCGCGAAGCCGGCTTCACTCTCGTCGAACTGCTCATCGTTATGTCCGTCATCCTCATCCTCATGACCCTCGCCATCCCGGCCATGCAGTCCGTCATCCGCCGTGGCAACGAGACCTCCGCCATCGCCTCCCTGCGCGATCTCAACACTCAGGAAGGCCAATACGCCTCCACCTATCCGCAGCACGGCTTCGCCTGCTCGCTCCCCGCGCTGGGCGGCAAACAGGGCTCCGCGCCCCCCTCCGCCGAGGCCGCGCAGCTCATCCCCGACGACCTCTCCAGCGGCACCAAGGCCGGCTACACCTTCACCATCAGCGGCTGCAATAAGACCACCATCAACAACGTCGACCAGTACAACAGCTACCTCATCACCGCCGTCCCCAACTCCGTCGGCCACTCCGGCAACCGGGGCTTCTGCACCGACGAAAACGCCCAGATCCGTTACGACCCCAAAGGCGGCACCAACTGCACCGAACTCCTCCAGTAGCCCCCCTCCCCTGACACCCCAAAGGCCGCCCACCCAGGCGGCCTTTGCCTTTGCCTTTGCCTTTGCCTTTGCCTTTGCCTTTGCCTTTGCCTTTGCCCTTGCCCTTGCCCTTGCCGTTGCCGTTGCCGTTGCCCTTCCTTTGCCTTCGCCGTTGCAGTTGCTAGTTTTTCGCCGTCATCCTGAGGCGCAGCCGAAGGACCCCCGCATTGGCGGTTGCGGTTGCTGTTGCTCTTGCCTTTCTTTCTTTCATTCCCTCTGGGAATCTGCTTCTTCCCTCAAACCTTCTTCGCCGCCTTCTTCCCCTTCGCCGCCTCCACCCCGTTCACCTCCACCGCCTCCCGCACCAGCGCCTGGAACGCCGCCGCATCCACCTCTTCCCCCTCGTGGACATCCATCGCCCGCCGAACCCTCCCTTCCAGACTCGAGTTGAACAATCCCGCCGGATCCAACAACGACGCACCCTTCGCGAACGTAACCTTCACCACCTTCTTATACGTCTCGCCCGTGCAAAGAATCCCGTCGTGCGACCACACCGGAATCCCCCACTTCCATTCCTCCACCACATCCTTATCCGCTTCCTTGATCAGCTTCCGCATCCGCGCCAGCGTCTTCCCCCGCCAGTCCCCCAGCTCCTCAATCCGATTCGAAATCAGCTCCGCCGCCGTCTCTCCCGCACCCACAACCGTCCTCTTCATCGTCCCCTCCCGCCCGCCTAATCCTTCCGCTTCGGCTCCGCCTCTTTCGCCATCAACACCACCAGCTCCTGGTTGCTCGCCACCCCACCCGGATTGTGCGTAATCATCTTCACGCGATAGCCCTTCGCGGCAGCATCCGTCAGCCGCGTTTCATGCTCAAAATCACCATTCCCACTCACAAACTTATACTGCGGATCCGGCAAAAACTCAGAGCTCATCTCGTCTTCCTCCAACGCCATGAGACGTCCATTCGACCCCCATAGGTTGGCGCCCTCACCCTGCCAACTCCTCCACAAACGCCGTAATGGCCTCGCCTGCGAGCTTCGCCTCGCACTGCAAAATCAAATGCGGCGACTCGATCATCTCCGTCTGCCCCGGCTTCACCGCCTGCATCTCTGCCAGGCACCCCGGATCGACCAGCTTGTCCTGGGTCGCCTGCAGATACAGCACCGGTACCTTCACCTGTGCCAGTTCCGCCCGCACATCCAGGTTCAGCACCTCCCGCACCCGCGACCCCAGCACCTTCGGCGTCAGCCACGACACCGCTCCCGTCACCAGCTCCACCAGCGCCCGCGGCGCCTCCTCGCCCACCAGCAGATACCGCGCCAAAAACCCCGGCATCGACACATGAGCCGCCAGCGGCGCCATATCCCACAGCAGCGTCCTCCGCCAGCCCCGCAGCGGGCTCGTCACGAACCCCGCACTCAGTACAATCCCCTTCAGATTCGGCGGCTCCAGCGACGCAATCAGCACCGCCAGCGGTGCCCCATACGACTCCGCCACCAGCACAAACGGCTCATCCACCGGAATCGCCCCGCGCAGCGTTCCCGCCAGCTCCCCATAGTTCATATAGCGGTCGGCCGGATACCACAACGTCTCCGTCTCCAGCTCCTCCGGCAGGACCGTCAACAGTCCCCGAAACAATTCACCACTTCCGTCCATTCCCGGCAGTAGTACAAGTTTTTTCAATGACTTATTCATACTTTTTCGATCAGTTCTTCATACCCAGACATGTCATCCTACGACACCAGCACCCCACCAAACCACCCCCACCCTCCTACCCCTCCGGAATCACGGCAATACCGGGTAGCTGTCCCGTTAGAACTCACGCCCAGCCAAACCTACTGGAAATGCATTACGCCTGAATAAAGCCTCCAGTCCACCATCACGACCATCGGGCCGCTCGCGAACACGCGGCGATGGGGTAGCGCTCGCATGCGATGATTACCATCGGTAACCCAGTTCCGTCATAGATCAGGACCATGACCATTCACTCAAGAGGCGGGACACACACAAGAGGCGGGACGATGCGTAGTTGGATAGCGAGACACCCGCTCTTCTGCTTTTGCCTCGCATCGGCAGCCTGGCTGGCTATCCTCTACGCTGCCGTCCTGAACGCCCCGTTCGTTTACGATGACATCGACCAAATCGCAAATAACCCTGCGCTGCAGTCCTGGCACGCGGTCTATGCGCAATTCATCCTGGCGCCCGTATCGTTTACCTCGGGATTCCTCGGCAGCGGCGGCACCCTGTATCGGCCCCTTTTCTGGATTAGCCTCGCCCTCGACCAGCATCTCTGGGGAGCCGAAGCCGGCGGCTTCCACTTCACCAGCCTCTTGCTTCACTGGTTCAACGGGCTCCTGCTCTTTCAACTCCTCCGCCGGCTGAAGCTGCCGCTCTATGTCTCAGGGTTCGCCACGCTGGTGTGGCTCGGCTTGCCGATCAACACCGAGGTGGTTGCGTGGATCAGCGGTCGTCCCTACCTCTTGAGCACTGCCTTCCTGCTCCTTGCTCTCCACGCCGCCCTGTCCTACGCACGCAGCAAGCATTGGCTGCCACTAGCGGCCTTCATCACCTGCGCCCTCCTGGCAGACTTCAGCCACGAGCAGGGTCTCCTCCTCGTAGCCTTACTCGGACTCGCGTACCTAGCCAACCCGTCCTTGCCCGGCGCGCGAAAAGATTCCCGGCCTTGGATCGTCCTCGCGACCCTCTCTGTCCTGGCCGACGCCCTTTTCCTTCTCGGCAAATTTGCGGTCGGTGCTCACGGTGGAGATGGATCGCACACCCTCTGGTCGGTCGGCCTCAAGTTCTGGCGTTACGTCCAACTGATCGCGCTCCCCATCCACATGAGCATGGAGCGCTCCTCCGTAGCTCCTTCCAACACGCCCTCGCTGGCCGCTCTCCTCGCCTGGGCAGCGCTGATCGGCCTCGTCCTCACAGCCCTCTCGCTTCGCAACCGAGCCCCCGTCGTTGCCGCTGGTCTTGCAACGCTGCTCATCGGCCTTCTGCCCTACTGCGGCTTCGTGTACATCTACCAGGGCATGGCCGAGCGTTACGACTACCTCGCCAGCATCGGCTTCGTCCTCACCCTCGTCGGCGGACTCCTGCTTGTCCCCCAATTCCAGCGCCGCATCCTGCTAGGCTGTCTCGGCATTTGGATCGCCTGGGGAGTGTGGCGCACCATCGTGCGCGTTCAGGATTGGGAGCATCCGCTCGCCCTCTACCTCCATTCGCTTGAGGCCACTCCACGCAGCGCCTTTCTGCAAAAAAACCTCGGCGACATCTACACAGCCCAGGGCGATCCCCACCAGGCCGTCGCGGCCTACACCCGGTCGCTCGCCCTCTCTCCCAACGATCCCAAGACCCTCCTCAACGATGCCGCCGCCCTCCAGCAAACCGGCAACCCGTCCCAGGCCGAAGCACAGTATCGGCGCGTCATCGAGCTCCGCCCCCACGACAGCGCAGCCTACGTCGACCTCGAAAGCCTGGACATCGAGCAACACCGCTTCGACGACGCCATTGCCATGTACAAGCAGGCCATCGCCGTAAACCCCAACGACGCCAACGCCTACTTCGACCTCGCCGTGATGTTCCAGCAGCTCGGACAAACCCCCGAGGCCATGGCCTTTTACAAAAAGGTTCTCCAACTAAAACCCGGCGATCCTCAGACCTTGAGCTACATGAGTAAGCTGCAAGGGCCAGCCCAGTAACAGTCCAGCGCGCCCGCTATCGAAGCTTTCAGCGCGCCTGCTACCAGAAAGCATGCTCCCCTTGAACACTCGCAAGCCGACCTCGACCCCACTCCCACCCCGCCCCTTCTCCTCCACTCTTTACATCTTCCTCACCTCCGGAATGCTCTAATATCTCCAGCGAGTCTCCTGCGCCCGGCTGCCTCCCAGCCCGCGCCCGCTCGCTCACAGGAGAGCATAGTCAAAATCCAATGACCGACCGCATCGTTCCGCTAACCTCTCGCCCCGCCTGGAAAGCCCTTCAGCAGCACGCCGAAACCCTCCGCCCCCAGCACCTCCGCGACCTCTTCAAATCCGATCCTGCCCGCGGCACCCGCTTCACCGCGGAAGCCGTCGGTCTCTTCCTCGACTACTCCAAGAACCGCATCACCGACGAAACCCTCACCCTCCTCATCGACCTTGCCAAACAGTCCGGCCTGCGCGAGCACACCGAAGCCATGTTCACCGGCCAGAAGATCAACACCACCGAAAACCGCGCCGTCCTCCACGTCGCTCTCCGCGACCCCAAGTCCGAGCACATCTTCGTCGACGGCCAGGACGTCGTCCCCGAAGTCCACGCCGTCCTCGACAAGATGGCTGCCTTCGCCGACAAGATCCGCTCCGGCGCCTGGCTCGGCTACACCGGCAAGCCCATCAAGAACATCATCAACATCGGCATCGGCGGCTCCGACCTCGGCCCCGTCATGGCCTACGAGGCCCTCCGCCACTACTCCCAACGCGACCTCACCTTCCGCTTCGTCTCCAACGTCGACGGCACCGACTTCGTCGAAGCCACCCGCGACCTCGACCCCGAAGAGACCCTCTTCCTGGTCGCCTCCAAAACCTTCACCACCCTCGAGACCATGACCAACGCCCACTCCGCACGGACCTGGGCGCTCGCCAAACTCCATCAAACCGAAGCCATCGCCCGCCACTTCGTCGCCATCTCCACCAATGCCGAAGCCGTCGCCAAATTCGGCATCGACACCGCCAACATGTTCGGCTTCTGGGACTGGGTCGGCGGCCGCTACTCCATGGACTCCGCCATCGGCCTCTCCACCATGATCGCCATCGGCCCCAACAACTTCCGCGCCATGCTCGAAGGCTTCCATGCCATGGACGTCCACTTCCGCACCACTCCCCTCGAGCAAAACCTCCCCGCCCTCCTCGGGCTTCTAACGGTCTGGTACACCGACTTCTTCGACGCCCAGACCGTCGCCATCCTCCCCTACGAGCAGTACCTCAAGCGCTTCCCCGCCTACCTCCAGCAACTCACCATGGAGTCCAACGGCAAGCACGTCACCCTCGACGGCACCCCCGTCGAAACCCAGACCGGCCCCATCTACTGGGGCGAGCCCGGCACCAACGGCCAGCACTCCTTCTACCAGCTCATCCACCAGGGCACCCGCCTCATCCCCGCCGACTTCCTCGGCGGCTACAAATCCCTCAACCCCCTCGGCCACCATCACGACATGCTCATGGCCAACGTCTTCGCCCAGGCGGAAGCCTTAGCCTTCGGCAAGACCGCCGACGAAGTCCGCGCCGAAGGCGTCCCCGAAGCCCTCGTCCCCTCCAAGGTCTTCGAAGGCAACCGCCCCTCCAACATCCTCCTCTACAACCTCCTCACCCCCCACACCCTCGGCACCCTCATCGCCCTCTACGAGCACTCCGTCTTCACCCAGGGCGTCATCTGGTCCATCGACTCCTTCGACCAATGGGGCGTCGAGCTAGGCAAAGTCCTCGCCACCAAAATCCTGGGCGAACTCGAATCCCCCACCTCGCCCAAGCTAGACCACGACACCTCCACCACCAACCTCATCAACCTCTACCGCACCCACAAATAAACCTCTCGCTAATGTCCTGAGTCGAAAGTTCGTCGCGATCGCAAAGGCACTTCATTGCAATCGCAAAGGCAGCTCGTCGCAATCGCTAAGGGCCGAAGGCCCGCTCGATCACAGCCTGGGGCGCAGCCCCAGGTTAGCGTGACACCAAGGATAGAGGGCTGAAAGCCCGATCCAACCTGCAACGAACTTTGACTCAGCTCTCGCCCGGTGTCCCAAATCCCCACACCCTCCAGCCGATAATCGCCCCACAATTGAAGATATTCGCACGAAATCCGCCCCACGTGCCCCACGTCCTTGCGCTTCTTTCAAATGTGCGTTTACCGTAAATCGAGCGCGGCAATCGCCCGAGCTGTTTTGCTCACTGCGCCGACCTGAGGAGGCCACCTTGTCACCATCTGCTACCCTTGCCCCACCTGCCCCCGCCAAAGCCAAGGCCCTCCCCGGCGTTGCCCTCGACGCCTACACCGGCGACCCCAACTTCATGGCCTCCCTCGCTCGCGGTCTCGTCGTCATCGAAGCCTTCACCCCCCAGACCCCGCAGATGACCATCTCGCAGCTCTCGCTCCGCACCGGCCTCTCCCGCGCCGCCGTTCGCCGCTGCCTCTACACCCTCACCAAGCTCGGCTTCGCCGGCGCCGACGAATCTCAGCGCTACTCCCTGCGCCCCAAGATGCTCTCCCTGGCCAACACCTACACCGCCTCCAGCACCCTCGCCAACGCCGCCCAACCCATCCTCGAGCGCATGTCCAGCACCTATCACGAGAGCTTCTCCGTCGCGACCTTGGACGGCGAGCAGATCGTCTACATCGCCCGCACCAGCGTCACGCGCGTCATGTCGGTCGACCTCCACATCGGCTCCCGCCTCCCCGCCTTCTGCACCAGCATGGGCCGCGTCCTGCTCGCCTATTTACCGCAGGACCAGCTAGAGTCCTTCCTCTCCCGCGTCATCCTCACCCAGTACACGCCCCGCACCATCAACTCCATCGACAAGCTCCGCCTGGCCCTCCGCAACGTCCGCCGCAACGGCTACGCCCTGGTCGACCAGGAGTACGAAATTGGCCTTCGCTCCATCGCCGTCCCGGTCTACGCCGGCAACGGCCGCGTAGTAGCGGTAGTCAACCTAAGCGGCCACGCCCCCCGCATCCCCATGCTCGAGATGCAGACCCGCTTCCTCCCACCCCTCCGCGCCGCCGCCGCAGAACTAAGCGTTTTCCTCCGCTAACCTCCCCCAATTCGGGTGCCCCATCTTCGCGACGGCATGATCGTCGCTAAGGTGGGTATCGGGCGTAGCCCGATCGCTCCTGCCCTGCTGCTCAATTCGAAAAATAATTCCCCCAAAAACCCGCCAAACTCCCCATGTCAACCCCCCACCAACCCCCAAATCCCACAAAACCCGCGCCCCCATTGCCGATTTCTCTCTTCGCAACTTGGCATACTTACCCCGCCAATCCGCTACAATTTAACTAGGCCCCACACCAGCCCCAACACCTGGCAAATCCGCGTAACCCCAATGGATTGGCCACTTTACCCGAAACAAAAATGGCTGCAATACTTTACCCCTAAAGTCTTTTCTTTGCCAGACTTTACCGCTAAAGTCTTTTGTTTGCCGGACTTTACGGCCAAAGTACCCCTCCAAGGGGGGGGTACTTTGGCACTTAACCCATCACGTATCAGCAACTTACAAGCAAAGTATGACTTTGGAGGGGGGGGGGGGGGGAGGGGTACTCCCGTCAGTCATCGTCATCATCCTTCTTCTTCGCATGCCGCACCAGCAGCGCAGTCGGCGGAGCTGCCTTCCCCATCGCGTCCTGCCAAAGAATCAAATTCAGCTTGTACGTATCCGCCCGGTCCGCATGGCTGAAGTCCATCTTCATCGACGCGGCCGCACCGGGCGCACTCGGTCTGTTCGCCGTGTAAATCAACCCGTTCGCCCGGTTCGACACGTCGGCAGTAAACGCCGGCTGGTCGCCCGGCCCTGTAAACAGCGTCGAGATCAGCGACGCGAACGCGTCATTGTTATTCATAGGAGGAACACCCAGCAGCGTCTCCATCGTCCGCAGCACGCTCACCGTCGAGTAGAACCTGCTATCCACAACCGCCGCCTGCCCAGCCTTCGCATGCGGCGCATATTTGCTCACCACGATCGCCAGCGACCGGTGCGCATCCACGTGGTCCGCTCCATTCTGCGCATCGTCTTCGAGAATGAAAAACGCCGTGTCATCCCAATATGGCGAGTGCGAGATCGCCTCCACCGCCCGCCCAATCGCCAAATCGTTATCGGCCACGGAAGCCTTCGGTGACGGCGACCCCGGCCGCGTTCCCGCCGTGTGATCATTCGGCAGCCGCAGTTGAATGAAGTTCGGCATCATGTCATGCCCCGCAGCGCGGTCCTTCTCCCAAACCGTAAGGTGCTTCAGGAAGATGTTCACCCGAATCTGGTCCGGCACCGACAAATTGAAGTCCGGAGACTCCGGCGCAAAGTGCCCCACCAACTCCGGCTTCGTGGCCACGTTATACGCGAGCTTTGGAATCGCCCAAGGCCAAAGATTCTTCCCTCCACCCCAGTCCGCGGGAATCTCTTCGCCCGGCAAAATCGACGGCGTAGCGCAACTCGCCTCGCTGCCCGACATCGCTCCCTCCTGCGGATTCTCGGGCGTCTTCTTCTGCGCCTTGTCTCCGCAGAACGCCGACGAGATGTACTCCGCAAAGTGATACACCGTCTTCCCATGCGCGGCCATGTCGGTCCAGATGTAACCACTCTGCGGCTCATTCACATCGGGAATATGTTGCAGCAGAGGATACCCATCGGCAACCATGCCTTCGTAGTCATACGTCCGCTGACCACCACGATAGTTCTGCTGCCAGGTGTCCTCTAAGTAATCCGTGCCAATCGCCGCATTCGACCAGACGTGTCCATCGCCAGACACCTCAGCCGAGTCGTAGAAGTTATCCAGCACCCCAAACTGCAGCGCCAGCGCATGCTGATTCGGCGTGATCGTCTCACCATACATCGTCAACGCGGGATCTCCATTGCCAACCGGCTTGCCATCCTTGCTCAGATCGCCGAGCACCTGGTCGTACGTCCGGTTCTCCTTGATGATGTAGATCACGTGCTTGATGCGGGCGTTCCCACCCGCGAAAGCAATCGTTTCCTTCGCCGCCTTCATCCGGTTCGACTCCAGCACCGCCTCGGTCGAAGCCTTCAGCCCCGCGTACAACGAGCTCTCATCCAGCGCGGCCAGCGACCCATACAGCAGCGTCCCAATATACGTAGACGAGCCCTTGCGCCCAGCACCTCCCGCAGCCGTTCGCTGCGCAAAGTTATTCGGCCCCGTTCCCTTGCCCTTATCGGTCGTCACGTAAAGCTTGCCACCAATAGAAGCCAGCGCCAGCGGCATGTATTCCGTCGGCACGAATCCCAGCGGCTCGACAAACCCCTTGGCCTTCGCCACGCCACGCAGTCTGTGCGGATCCAGCACCGCCACCGCATCCGATCCAAGGTTCGCCGCATACAACCGCGTCCCGTCCGCGTTCATCGCCAGCGACACCGGCTCAGCTCCAAAGTAGCTCTGTCCCGGCAACCGCGTATCGAAGTATCCACGCACCGCAAGCTCCGGCGCAGCAGCCTTGAGCCCTGGAGAACCAGCCTTCCCAATCGACACCGCAGCCACCGCATCGCGATTCGACAGCGCGACATACATCACGCCCGCGCGTTCATCCAGCAGCAGCGCGCAAGGATGCGTTCCAGCCGCAATCGCCGACTTCGGCTTCAGCAGCGCGATCTTCCGCACCACCTTGCCACTCGCAAGGTCTAGCTCCGCCACCTCGCTCGCATTCCACAGCGCAACAAACGCGCGCCTTCCATCCTTCGTTACCGCCAAAGAAATCGGATACGTCGACGGCACATGCTCGCTCTCGCTCACGTCAAACGTCCGCTCAATCTCTCCTGTAGCCACATCCATCAGTGCCACCGAGTCCGACAGGTTCTCCGCCACCAGCAGCCGTCGCTTCGCTCCCGGCACCACCGCAATCGCCGCTGGATACGGAATCCCCATCGTCCCGCCATCCGTCTCCGCATAAGCCGTGTGCCGTCCCGTCGCCAGCTTCACCAGCGGCAGCTTCAGGAAACCCTCAGGCGTCAGCATGCCATCCGCAAACCCGTACACCACAATCCCATTGCCCGTCTTCTTCGCACCATCCCCAACCGGCGCACTCGACGACGCCAGGCTCGCATACACCTTCGTCCCATCCGCACCGAACGCCAGCCCGGAGAAGAAGGTCTGCGCCGCCCGCTCGCCCACACGCGCATCCGGAAAGTCCTTCACCGCTCCGCTCTGCGTATCCATCACCGCCAGCGACTGCGCGTATCCCGACTCGTACGTCCCATACCCCGCGTTCAAGCTCACCACCCATCGCCCATCCGGCGACACGGCCAGCGACATCGGCAGACTATTCAGCCGCTGCGCCCCGCCCGGAACCGGCAGCAGCAACTGCTTGCTCGACGCCAGGTCCACCGTGGATTGCGCGCCCGCCGCCATCCCCAAACCCAGCAGCATCAACGCCCCGCAGCAAGTAACCCGCCATCCTGCTGAGCGCGTGTGCGTGCGTGCTTCGTCCATCATTAACCCGCTCGATACCACGGAAAACCCATCAGTCGCACCGACCTTCGCCATTACAAATGTCTTACACACGCCGCTTCACCCTCCGGGTATCGTCAGTAATAGGACTTGTACTACACCGTACTCCCAAGGATCGAGCCCAACGATGAATACCACGTTACCCGAAGTCGAACGCCGCACCACCGCTCCTGCCAACCCCCTCCTCGCCGTCCAGGAGGTCACGCAGAAGATCAAGCAGGATCTCCGCATGGGCCGCGAGCACCAGCAGGGCCGCATCAACTGGATCACCACCATCGCCATGGGGCTCTTCCACGTCGGCGCCATCGCCGCGCTCTTCTTCTTCTCCTGGACGAACCTGGCCGTCTTCTTCGTCATGTACTTCCTTGCGATCAACGTCGGCATCGGCATGGCCTACCATCGCCTGCTCACGCACCGCGGCTACAAGACACCGCGCTGGCTCGAGTACTTCGTCACCGCCTGCGGCTGCCTCGCTCTCGAAGGCGGACCCATCTTCTGGGTTGCTACCCATCGCGTCCACCATCAGAACTCCGACCAGGAAGGCGATCCCCACACACCGCACGACGGAACCTGGTGGGCACACGCCGGCTGGATCCTCTCCGGTCGCGCTCTCCACTCCGAGACTGCACTCCTCGGCCGCTACGCCCCTGACCTCACTCGCGACCGCGTCCACGTCTGGCTCTCCAAGTACCACTACGTGCCGCTCGTCGTCACCGGCCTCCTGCAGCTCGCCCTCGGCGCTGCCCTTGATCCTGGTCACCGTTTCGTCGGCGCCATCGGCATGCTGCTCTGGGGAACCTTCCTTCGCGTCACCCTCGGCCTCCACGCCACCTGGCTGGTCAACTCCGCAACCCACCTATGGGGCAAGCGCCGTTTCGAGACCAAGGACGACTCCCGCAACAACTGGTGGGTCGCCATCCTCACCGGCGGCGAAGGCTGGCACAACAACCATCACGCTCACCCCGTCAGCGCCCGTCACGGCCTCACCTGGTATGAGTTCGACATCAACTACTACGGCATCTGGGTGATGGAAAAGCTCGGCCTCGCCAAGAAAGTTCAGATCGCCAAGTTCGATCCAGCCGCCCCCAAACCGGCCGGCGCCTACATGGACTGATCCACCCTCAGGCGGTTCGCAACATCGCAGGCGCAGAGTTCACTCTGCGCCTGCTCTCTTTTTATCTCCGATACAAATTCACCCGGTCCTCCGGCGACGAAACGTGATCCGCCGCAGCATCCACTTCCGACATCCCAACCCGCTCGCTCCAAAGCAGCTCGAACCCCGGAAACTCCGCAAACACCGCCTCCTGCTGAGGCACCACATACAGCAAGTCAATCTCTCCCCGACGCCCGCCAGCCGCCGCCGCCACGCGCTCCAGCAGCCGCCTCATCATCGGCGCAAGAAATGGGTTGTACATGAAAATCAGCAGCCGTCCCTCCGGAAGCCGCAAACCGAGTGCATCCCCCTGCACCAGCCGCATCGGACTCAACGCCCGTCCCGACGCCCGCCACATCTCCAGATTCTTCTCCGCCACCTGGCAAAGGCTCGCGCTCAACTCCACCCCCACCACCTCCCGGAACGGAAGCTCCGACGCCAGCATCATCGCCCTTCCCTTCCCGCTGCCGATGTCCACGAACGTGTAGTCATCCACCGCGCCGGTCCCAGCTGTCTCCCTCCACCGCGCGACAGCCCGCCGCATCCGCGACGGCGACACACCGTAGTACGCCACCGAAAACCGGTCGTGCGCATGGCCGCTGAATAATCCGCCCCCGCTCACCAGGCCGCTGGTGTCCGTCCCATGTTCCTCATCGAAAGGATGCAGCGCAGGCTTGGTCGTACCCCGCGACCCCATCGTGCGCTGCAGCGCCTGCCGAGCGGTGCCCATCACACCCCGCTGCCTGAGCGACCATTGCACCTTCCGCCAAGCTCTTCCAAAGCGCGTCATCTGAAAGCATTTTATCCATGCCGTCTCCCGCCCCTGTCGCCCGGCCTTTCAGTTTTTCCTTATCCTCTACGCTCTATCCTCTATCCTCTAAAGAATGAATCTCACACGCCGCCGCGGAACCAGAGCGTTTTTCATCACGCTCGGCGTGTGTCTCACCGCCCTCGCCATCGTCCTCAACATCACCTGGATCCACAACAACGGCCGCCGCCTTGCCATCGACTTCCTTGGCATCGTGCTCTTCTCCATCCTCATCGCCGGCGTCGTCATCAACACCGTCTTCCTGGTTCGCGAAGTCCGTCGCAACGAGCGTCAGGACTCCTTCCTCAAAGCCGTCACCCACGAGCTCAAAACCCCCATCGCCAGCATCCGTCTCTACCTCGAAACCCTGCAGCGCCATCCCGGCGACGAGCAGCAGCGCCAGCGCTTCTACGCCATCATGCGCGAAGACAGCGACCGCCTCCTCGCCACCGTCGAAACCGTCCTCAAGGCCGGCGAGCTCGGCCAGCGCCAGCGCGTCCAGCAGCGCACCCGCGTCGAGCTCCACCCCCTCGTCGCCGACTGCATCACCACCGTCCTTCTCCGCCATCACCTCCAGCCCGAAGACATCACCCTCGAAGACATACCCGGCAGTGTCCGCCTCTTCGTCCTCGCGAACAGCGAAGACCTCCGCACCGCCATCCTCAACCTCCTCGACAACGCCGTGAAGTACTCGCCCGCCGGCGTTCACATCATCTGCCGCATCGGCATCCAGCGTTACACCTGGGCCGTTCTCTCCATCACCGACACCGGCCTCGGCCTCCCTCCCCGCGAACTCAAGCGCATCTTCAAGCGCTTCTACCGCGCCCCCTCCAACGACCAGGTCAAGATCAAAGGCACCGGCCTCGGCCTCTTCCTCGTCCGCACCATCGCAGTCCAACACGGCGGCAGCGTTCGCGCCATCAGCGAAGGCCTCGGCCAGGGCACAACCTTTGAACTCAAACTACCGCTGCTCGTCGGCGATCCCCCGCGAAAAACGCTGCTGCACTAGCCCGCATCACCGCCGGCACCCACCCCCTCAACGTACAATCTCCTCAAGCAGTCATTCCACAAGAGACCATCTCCCCGGGGAACCATGTATCTCGTCTGGAAATTCTTCGCCCTCGGCTTTAGCGCGCTCCTTCCCCTGGTCAATCCCCTGGGCTCCGCATTCGTCTTCCTTGGTCTGGTAGGACTCGCCCCCATTGAGGTCTACCGCTCCCTCGCCCGCAAGATCGCCATCAACACCGTCATCTTCCTCGTGGTCATCGCGCTCATCGGTTCTTCCCTGCTCAGCTTCTTTGGAATCTCTCTGCCCATCATGCAGGTCTCCGGCGGCATCGTCATCGCCATGATCGGCTGGTCGCTCCTGAATCAGCAGGACAGCGCACCCAGTGCTGAGAAGACCGCGGCCGCCCAGCCCGCGGTCACCGAACCCGAGATCGCCAGCCTCAAGAGCAAGGCCTTCTACCCCTTCACCTTTCCTATCACCGCTGGCCCCGGCTGCCTCGTCGTCATGCTCACGCTGAGCATTCACGCCAAGCAGCCCGTCATCACCCAGACCCTTCTCGCCTACGCCGGCCTGCTCGCCGCCATCCTCCTGCTCAGCGCCAGCGTCTATCTCTGCTACGCCTACGCCCCCAAGATCGTCCGCTCCATCTCAGCCGCAACCGCTCATGGAGTCCTTCGCGTCGTCGCCTTCATCCTCTTCTGTATCGGCATCCAGATCGCCTGGAACGGCCTCAGCGTTCTCCTCCCGCCCCTCCTGCGACGATAGATTCCTCGCAGATAGAAGCCGCAAGCATACAATCTGCAAGTACTAACACCCGCGCCTCTTTCATGCCCAAACCTAAGCCCACGCTCATCGCGATCGTCGAAGACGAGGAACATCTCGCCCAGGGCCTCATCTTCAACCTCGAAGCCGAAGGCTATCGCGCCCATCACGAGGCCGACGGCGATGCCGCCTTCGCCTGGCTACTCGACGCCACCGCTCCCGGCGCCCCCGATCCTCCCGCCGCCATCCTCCTCGACGTCATGCTCCCCGGCCGCGACGGCTTCTCCATCGTCAGCGCTCTGCGCGAAGCTGGCCGCTTCACCCCCGTCCTCCTGCTCACCGCCCGCGGTCGCGCCGAAGATATCGTCGAAGGCTTCACCGCCGGCGCCGACGACTACCTCCCCAAACCTTTCGACCTCGGCGTCCTCTTCGCTCGCCTCAGCGCCCTCCTCCGCCGCATGCATTGGCAGAGACCCAGCGAGTCTCCCGCCACGCAACAACCTGCTCAGGCTCCCACGCCCACCTACACGCTCGCCGGCCACATCATCGATCTCGACAACCTCGAGATCCGCACTCAAGACCTTCAAGCTCAGCCCGACAAGACCATCCACCTCACCCTCATGGAAGCCGACCTCCTGCGCTACCTCCTCGATCACCCCGGCAAGATCGTCCCGCGCTCTGAACTCCTCGAAAAAGTCTGGCACGTCAAAGAAGACACCGACACCCGCGCCATCGACAACTTCGTCGTCCGCCTTCGCCGCTATCTCGAACCCGATCCCGCCAAGCCCATCCACCTGCTTACCATCCGCGGCGTCGGCTACCGTTTCGTTCCAGAACCCTGAACTCCTCGCCACCCGGCCCTCATGGGTTTTGCCGTCGTCGAGCGCACTCCAACCTGAAAGTCGAAACTATGCGCCAGCGACCGAATTCTCTCGGGAGCATCCTATTAAGTATGTCGACTCTCGTACTACGCATTGACAACATGCACTGCGGCTCTTGCATCCGCCGCGTCACGCAAACGCTCAACGCGTTGCCCGAAACCCATGCACAAGAGGTCCGTGTAGGCAGCGCGCGCATCCAAACCAGCGCTGCGCCCGAGCAGATCCAGCAGGCCCTCACCGCCGCGGGCTATCCCGCATTCGTCGAATCGGCAGGAGTATGACCCAGCAGACGCTGCGCGTTCAGGGCATGACTTGCGCTTCCTGCCAGATCCATGTCCAGCACGCCCTGGAATCCGTTCCGGGCGTCTCTTCCGCCAGCGTCAACCTCATGGCGCACACCGCCCAAATCACCACCACCTTGCCCCTCGACACCGCCACCCTCATCGCCGCCGTCCGCAACTCCGGCTACGACGCCTCCCTGCCCGCTCCCGCAGGTGATTCCCACGCTGCCTACGACCACGCCAGCATGGAGACCCCGCACCTCGGTCTCCGCACCCTCCTCGCGCTCGTCGCCGGCGCCGTCGCCATGCTGCTCTCCATGCCCTTGATGTTGTCCTCGATGCCGTCGACGATGTCCTCCGGCACCAGCACCGACCCGCTACTCCACGCGCTCGCCAACGCTCTCGCCCCACTCATGCCCATGGCGCTCATGGACCTACCCGCACAGCCCATCCGCTGGATCCTCTGCGCCCTCGCCCTCGCGACCATGCTCTTTGCCGCGCCCGACATCTACTCCGCCGCCTGGCGCGCCGCGCGCCACCGCACCACTAACATGAACACCCTGATCGCGCTCGGCACCCTCGCAGCCTTCGCCTCCTCCTTCGCAGCAACCATCGCCCCCGAAACCTTTACCCGCAATGGTCTCGCCTCCGACGTCTACTTCGAAGCCGTCATCTTCATCCTCGCCTTCCTCCTCGCCGGCCGATGGCTCGAAACCCGCGCCCGCGCCCGCGCCACCAGCGCCCTCCGCGGCTTCGCCCAGATGGAATCTTCCAACGCCCGCTTCTTGACGCTTCCCACAAACGGAGTGCCCCATGTCCCGCTCTTGGGACCTGGGTTCGACGAAACTCCGCCCGATTACAGCAGCCTCCCTGAAACCCTCCTCCCCCTCTCTGCCATCGAGCCCGACGACCTCATCCGCGTCCTCCCCGGCGACCGCATCCCGCTCGACGGCCTCATCCTCCACGGCCGCAGCTCCATTGACGAGTCCATGCTCACCGGCGAACCACTCCCCGTCACCCGCTCCATCGGCGACAAGGTCTCCGGGGGCACGCTCAACCTCGATGGCCCATTAGTTCTGCGCGCCACAGCCGTAGGCGCAACCTCAACCCTCGCCCAGATGCAGCGCCTCCTCGAGCAGGCCCAGTCCAGCCGCGCTCCCATGCAGCGACTCGCCGACCGCGCCTCTGCCATCTTCGTTCCCACCGTCCTCGCCCTCGCCGCTCTCACCTTCGCCGCCTGGTCCATCGCCGAAAACACCAACGGCCATCACGACGGCTTTGCCCGCGCCATCGCCATCGCCATCGCCGTCCTCATCATCGCCTGCCCCTGCGCCATGGGCCTCGCCGTCCCCGCCGCCATCACTGTCTCGCTAGGCCGCGCCGCACAGTCCGGCCTCCTCATCAAGGGCGGCGAAGCCCTCGAGCGCCTCGCCACCGTCGACACCATCGCCCTCGACAAAACCGGCACCCTTACCGAAGGCCGCCCCCGCATCGCCGCCATCGTCCTCGCTCCCACCACCCTCCTCCCCGCCGAAACCCTCCTCGCCTACGCAGCCACCGCCGAACGCCTCTCCACCCACCCCCTCGCCAAGGCCGTCGTATCTTACGCCGACGAGCATCCTCACCTTGCGCCCACCCCAACCATCAACGACCTCATCACCATTCCCGGCACCGGCCTAACCGCCACCATCGCCGGCCATCAACTAGCCCTCGGCAACGCCGCTCTCCTCACTTCACCTCCACCCCCCGAACTCCTCGCCCCACCCAACCTCGCCAACGCCACACCCCTCTATCTCCTCATCGACAACATCCCCCAGGCCGTCTTCTTCGCCACCGACGAGCTTCGCCCCAGCGCCCCCGCTGCCATCGCGCAACTCAACGCCCTGCACATCCATCCCGTCCTCCTCACCGGAGACATCGCCGCCTCCGCCGCTCCCATCGCCCACGCCGCCGGCATCACCGACATCCAATCCCATCTCCTCCCCGCCGAAAAACTCTCCGCCATCCGCGCCCTCCAGACCGCCGGCCACAGCGTAGCCATGGTCGGCGACGGCATCAACGACGCCGCCGCCCTCGCCCAGGCCAACGCCGGCCTCGCCATGGCCTCCGGCTCCGACCTCGCCCGCGATGCCGGCGACATCCTCCTCCTCCACCACGACCTTCGCCTCATCCCGCTCTCCATCCAGATTGCCCGCCGCACCACCCACATCATGCGCCAGAATCTCGGCTGGGCCGTCGTCTACAACCTCATCGGCATCCCACTCGCCGCCGGCGTCCTCTACCCCCACTTCCACATCCTCCTAAGCCCCATCCTCGCGAGTGCCGCCATGGCCCTAAGCTCCGTCAGCGTCCTAACCAACTCCCTCCGCCTCCGCGCTCTGCCTCGGGCCAACTGAGAACTGACAACGAAGAACTGATCACCGCACCTCCGCGATACACTAAATTCACCGCCTCCCGCGGATCAACCGTGCGCATCTTCACTCGCTACATCCTCCGCGAAGTCACCGGCTACGCCCTGCTCGGCGGCGTGCTCTTCACCTTCATTCTCTTCATGCGCTACCTGCTCCCACTCATGGAGCTCACCGTCCGCGGCGTCGCCTCTCCCCTCGACATCCTTCGCCTCATCGGCTATCTCCTCCCCGGCTTCTTCTCCTTCACCATCCCCATGGCGGTGCTCGTCGGCATCCTGCTTGGCCTCAGCCGCCTCGCAGCCGACAGCGAAGTCACCGCCATGCGCGCCTCCGGCCTAGGCGTCCTCACCTTCGTTCGCATCGTCAGCATCTTCGCAGTCGCTTTCTGGATCCTCGGCCTCGCCAACTCCCTCTTCGTCGCCCCCAGCGCCGCCCAGGCCCTTCTCAACTACGAGGACGCCTCCAAGACCAGCCAGGCCACCGTCGCCATCCAGCCCCGCGTCTTCTACGAGGACTTCAAGAACTACGTCCTCTACGCACAGGACGTCATCCCCGGCGCCAACGGTACCGCCATCTGGCACCACGTCTTCATCGCCGACCTAACCAAGCCCGAATCCCCCCACATCATCACCGCCAACGAAGCCACCGTCCTCGCCGGTGGCCCGCAAACCCTGCGCCTCGAGCTCGCCGACGCCAGCCGCCACGATATCTCCGTGTCCGACCCCGGCCAGTACGACCTCGTCAAGTTCAAGACCACCGAACTCCCCATGCAGACCGGCCAGCAGGAGGAAGACTCTCACCTCAGCCGCCGCGATACGCCCATGCACGCCCTCGGCCTGCGCGATCTATGGCGCCTCGCTCACGCTCCTGGCCCCGCCGCCCGCCCCTATCTCATCGAGCTGCACGATCGCTTCGCCTATCCCACCGCCTGCCTGGTCCTCATGCTCGTCGGCGTTCCCCTCGGCCTCTCTTCCAAGCGCGGCGGCAAGGGCGCAGGCTTCGTCGCAACCCTCGGCCTGGTCTTCGTCTACTACTTTCTCTCCTCCATGGGCATCGCCTTCGCACGCCAGGGCAAGCTCTCGCCAGCACTCGGCGTCTGGGGCGCCAACCTCCTCTTCGCCCTCGCCGGCGTTCTCCTCCTCCAGCAGATCTCCCGCGGGGGCGCCGTCCTCGAACTCTTCGCCAACCTCGGCCACGGGTTCACCAAACTCTTTGACCGCCTGCGCAGCAACTCCGCCGCCGGCGATCAGCTCCGCGCCCAGCACATCGGCGACGGCGCTGTGATGCAGCGCATCCGTCGCGCCCTCCGCATCCGCTTTCCCCTCATCCTCGACGAGTACGTCATGGGCAGCTTCCTCCGCAACTTCGCCCTCGTCCTCGTCTCGCTCATCATCCTCTTCATCATCTTCACCTTCTTCGAGCTCATCGGAGACATGCTCCGCTATCGCACGCCTCTCGTCGTCATCGGCGACTACCTGCTCAACCTCGTCCCCTTCATCCTCAACTCCGTCCTTCCCCTCTGCTCGCTCGTCGCCGTCCTCATCACCTTCGGCGCGCTCAATCGCAATAGCGAGCTCACCGCCATGAAGGCCACCGGCATCAGCCTCTACCGCATCGTCGCTCCCATGCTCGTCGTCGCCACCCTGCTCTCCGGCCTGCTCTTCATCTTCGACGAGACCTACCTCCCCGCTGCCAACCGCCGCCAGGAAGCCCTCCTCTCCGAAATCAAGGGCAAGCCCGCCCAGACCTTTCTCCGCCCTGATCGAAAATGGATGTCGGGCCAGACCAACGACAACAATCAGCCCACCCGCATCTTCTACTACCAGTTCTTCGATCCCGACAAGAACGTCTTCGCCAACATCACCGTATTCGAGTTCCAGCCCGGCACCTTCAACCTCACCCGCCGCATCTTCGCCCAGAGCGCCCGCTGGGACGACAACCTCAACGGTTGGGTCTTCGAGGACGGCTGGCAGCGTACCTTCCAGGGCGAATCCACCGCCAGCTACGAGCCCTTTGATGTCTCCACTTTCCCCGAGATCCACGAACAACCTTCTTACTTCAAAAAGGAAGATCGCCAGTCCGAACAGATGTCCTACAAAGAGCTGGCCACCTACATCAACGACCTCAAGCAAAGCGGCTTTGACACCATGCGTCTCCGCGTTCAACTGAATCGCAAAATGGCCTACCCGCTCATGACCCTGGTCCTCGCCATTCTCGCCATCCCCTTCTCACTCTTCGCCGGCAAGCGTGGCGGCATCGCGGGCGTAGGCACCGCCATCGGTGTAGCCATCTGTTATTGGGTCATCGCCGGCATCTTCGAAAACCTCGGCGACGTCAACTCCCTCCCCGCCATCCTCGCCGCCTGGTCCCCCGACCTCCTCTTCGCCATAGCCGGCACCTATCTCCTCCTCCGCACCCCCACCTAACCAACCGCCGCCATTGCAGTTGTCGCCGTCGTTGCAGTTGCACTCGCTTTTTTGGTTGTCCTTCCGCCGCGCAGCGGAGGAATCTGCTTCTCCCACGACGAACTCCATCATCTCGACCGAAGCGCGCAGCGCGTAGCGGAGAGACCATGTATTCGCCTTTGCTCTTGCCCTTGCCTTTGCATTTCTTTCTGTCATTCCGACCCTGAGCGAAGTCGAAGGGCGAGGAACCTGCTTCTTACGCGCCCAGCGCGTGCCCGTTCTTGCATTAGCTAAGAGCTAAAAGCTAACAGCCGTTCTCCCCAACCGAGCTAAACTAATCTCGACATGAAAACACAGACCCTCCCTCTTGCATCCCTCATCCTTGCCATAGCTGCGCTTCCTGTGGGAGCCCAAACCACCGCCGCACCGGCCGTCCATCATGCCGCTACCCCCGTTCACCACGCCGCCACTCCTGGCTGCGTCAAGACACCGGACATCTCTCCCAAGATCCCAGCCCTTCCCGCCAGCACACCCTGCGCCAAGATTCTCTACACCCTCACCCACACCCCCGACACCCACCTCGACTACGCCTCACCGCTCCTCTCCCCTGAACTCCGCGCCGACCTCGCCGGCCAGAAGACCACCTACTCCCTCACCTACGTCGACAGCGTCATCGGCACCGGCGCCCTCGCCCAGCCCGGCAAGTTCTACACCGTCCACTACACCGGCTACCTCCCGGACGGCACCAAGTTCGACTCCTCCGTCGACCGCGGTGAACCCATCACCTTCCCCTACGGCAAGCACCGCGTCATCCAGGGCTGGGACACCGGCTTCGAAGGCATGCACATCGGTGGCAAACGCCGCCTCTTCATCCCCTACCAGCTCGGCTACGGCGAAGCTGGCCGCCTGCCCGTCATCCCCGCCAAGGCTGAGCTCATCTTCGACGTAGAGTTCGTCGCCCAGGGCGACGATATGCCCAAGCCCAAAAACCCGCCCACACCCATGGCCCACCCGCCCGTAACCCCGAAGCCAGTGACGCCTCCCGCCACGCCACCAGCCGCTGGCAAGCCGGCAACCCCACCGCCCACGTCGAGCACAACGCCCCCAGCCACCCAACCCCAGAAGTAACTCAATCCGAACGGCGGCCGCAAGCATCAAATCCGCGGCCGCCGTTCCGTCTTCTCTACTCACTACTCACCACTCACTACTCACCACTCACTACTCACTACCAACTACTCACTACCTACTCACTACCAACTACTCACTACTCACTACTCACTACTCACTAAAAATGCTCTCCCGCCTCAGACCGCTCTTCCCCTACCTCTTCCGCTACCGGAGGAGCTTCGCTCTAGGCGGTCTCGCGCTCATCGTCTACAACGCGGCCAAGGTCATGATCCCGCTGCTCATCGGCGGCGCCACCCGCGACATCCAGACCAACCTCTCGGCCGCCAAGGTCGAGCACCACGCCCTCCGCATTCTCGCCGTTGCCGTCGTTGCCGCCATTACCCTCTATCTCACCCGCCAGATCATCATCGGCGCCTCCCGCGAGATCGAGTTCGACCTCCGCAACGACCTCTTCTCCCACCTCGAATCCCAGCCCCCCGAGTTCTTCCAGCGCCACCGTACGGGCGACATCATGGCGCACTCGACAAACGATCTAAATGCGGTCCGCCAACTCCTCGGCCCGGCCATCATGTACTCGGCCAACACCATCGTCTTCACCGCCTTCGCGCTCCCGTTCATGCTGCGCATCTCGCCGCGGCTCACGATGTTCGCCTTCCTCCCCCTGCCCTTCGCTTCGGTCTTAGTGCAATACTTCGGAGCCCGCATTCACATCCGCTTCGAGCGCATCCAGGCCATGTTCTCCGACATCTCCGCACAGGCCGAAGAGAACTTCTCCGCCGCCCGCCTCATCCGAGCCTTCACCCAGGAAGACGCCCAGATCGCCGCCTTCGAAACCTCCAACCAGGAATACATCCGCCGCAGCCTGCTCCTCGCCCGCCTCATGGCTATGCTCTGGCCCACACTAGAATTCGTCCTCGGCGTCTCGCTCGTCGTCACCCTCCTCGTCGGAGGCCACGAAGTCGTCCTCCACAACCGCGATCCCCGCCTGGGCATCACCGTCGACCAGTTCTTCACCTACAACATCTTCATGGTCCAACTCACCTGGCCCATGATCGCCATCGGCTGGGTCGTCAACCTCGTCCAGCGCGGCACCGCCTCGGTCACCCGCATCCACACCCTGATGACCGAAATGCCCACCATCACCGACGCCCAAGCCGACCCCAACCTTCTGGCCACGGCACAAACACCCGTCACCCTGAGCCAACCGCGCAGCCGGGACAATGATGCTGTCATCCTGAGCGAAGCGCGCAGCGCGCAGCCGAAGGACCCCGAAGCCGCTCGCCTTGCCGAGACCGCTAGCCCCTTTTCCCCCGCGGCCCCCACCCTCATCACCGGCCACATCACCTTAGACCACCTCAGCTTCGCCTACCCCACCGGCCCCGAAGTCCTCCACGACATCACCCTCGACATCCCCGCCGGCTCCTCCCTGGCCATCGTCGGCCCTACCGGCAGCGGCAAGTCCACGCTCGTCTCCCTCATCCCCCGCCTCTACGACGCCCCACCCAACAGCGTCCTCCTCGACGACCGCCCCCTCCGCGACTACCCGCTCCACACCCTCCGCGCGTCCATCGGCTTCGTCCCCCAGGAGACCTTCCTCTTCTCCACCACCATCGCCAACAACATAGCCTTCGGAGTCCCCGCAGCCACCACCGACGCAGCCAAACAACTCCTCGACCAGCAGATTGAAGCCGCCGCCCGCACCGCCCACATCGCCGACGAGATCCTCGAGTTCCCCTCCGGCTTCCGCACCATCGTCGGCGAGCGTGGCGTCACCCTCTCCGGCGGCCAGAAGCAGCGCACCGCCATCGCCCGCGCCATCCTCCGCAATCCCCCCATCTTGATACTTGACGATGCATTGGCGAGTGTAGACACCTACACCGAAGAGCAAATCCTCGCCGGCCTCCGCGAATCCATGCAGGGCCGCACCACCATCCTCATCGCCCACCGCGTCTCCACCGCCCGCAACGCCGACCGCATCGCGGTCCTCGTCGACGGCCGCATCGCCGAGCTAGGCACCCACGACCAACTCCTGGCCCGCAACGGCTACTACACCGACCTCTTCGAAAAACAATCCCTCGAAGAAGAAATCCTAACCGCCTAGACCAAGTAAGTAGTACGTAACCAGTAGTGAGTAACACTGCACCCACTACTCACTACCTACTACTCACTACTCTTTGCCTTTCCCCATCACCTTCACGATCACCCTCTTACTCCGCTGCCCATCGAACTCCGCATAAAACACTCTCTGCCACGTCCCCAGATCCAGCCGCCCCTTCGTCACCGGCAGCGTCGTCTCATGATGCAGCAGCAGCGCCTTCAAATGCGCATCGCCATTATCCTCACCCGTCCGATGATGCTTATACCCCGGCCAGCGCGGCGCCAGCTTCTCCAGCCACACCCCGATGTCCTCAATCAACCCATCTTCGTTATCGTTCACATAAATCGCCGCCGTAATATGCATCGGCGACACAAAGCAAAGCCCGTCATCGACGCCGCTCCGCCGCACAATCGCCTCCACCTCCGGCGTAATGTGCACCATCTCATACTGCTCATCAGTCTTAAACGTCAGGTACTCGGTATGAACCTTCATGCGCCGATCTTAAATCAAACCTAATCCTGCGGCGCAGGCGGAGGCGGCGGTGCAGCCTCTCCCGAATTCTCCGGCGGCGGCATCGGCGACTGTTCCCCAGGCCCACTCCCCCTCACCGGCACATCCTTCCCATGCTCGGGATCGTAGTCATGCCGCTGCATCCAAAGCTTGAACTGCGCCACCGGCTCCGACCGCATACCGTCCTTGCCCTGCGCATACGCAAAGTCCTTCATATCCGCATTGAAGTCGCAGGTAAAGAACTTCCCCGCCTGGCCAAACACCGGCAACAATACCACCAGGGTCTTACCGGGCTTCTTCCACCGCGCCGGATACGTCTCATAGCCAAACGACGGCCGCACCTTGTACCCGCATTCGTAGCTAAAATCGACCCCCCGCGCCTCACCACTCTCATACAAGTTCGCGCGGCCATCTCCCTTCGCCTCATCCTCGGTGCGGCGGTAGTAAAAGGTCGTCTGGTTGCGCCCAAAAATATGCAGCCGCAGCGGATAGTCCGCCGGATTCTTACTCTCCGCCACCACCTTCGGCGACATCGCCGCCATCATCATCCCGGCCACCAACAGCAAGCCAGCCACACCCTTTGAAACGCGCATCGGCAAACTCCTTAAATTCTCAATGTAAGACGGAAGTCACCCCGTTTGACGATTCCTCCCCCCAGCGAGTCTCGCCCTACAAAAATAAATTTCACCCCCGCGCTGAGCAACCCAAACCGACGGCCGCCCCACCGAGCCTTTGGCTAAAAGCTAAAAGCGCCCTCCGCGATACACTTCACCCCATGCGCGCCGTCCTAATGCTCATCTTCCTCACCACCACCACACCCCTAGCGCAAGCCCAGTGGACCATCCAGACCCCCACCACCGCCGACCTCCGCGGCATCGACAACGTCGGCAAGGGCATCGCCTGGGCCTCCGGCACCAACGGCACCGTCCTCCGCACCGAAGACGCCGGCTACCTCTGGCAGCGCTGCACCATCCCACCCGGCGCCGAGCACCTCGACTTCCGCGGCATCCAGGCCTTCGACGCCAACACCGCCATCGTCATGTCCTCCGGCCCCGGCGACCAATCCCGCCTCTACAAAACCACCGACGGCTGCCAAACCTGGACCCTTCTCTTCACCAACCCCGACAAAGAAGGCTTCTGGGACGCGATTACTTTCCAAGACAAGAACTTCGGCGTCCTGATCGGCGATCCAGTCGATGGGAAGTTCTTCGCGCGACAGACCGCAGATGGTGGAAGGACTTGGCGCTCTTTCGCAGACGACAATGCACTTGCCGCCAGCAGTCCGAACGCGGGTATCTTTGCCGCAAGTAACTCCAGCCTCTTTCTTCCCGAGAATCCGAACTACTTTTTTTTGATCGCAAATACCCAAGGAGGTAGCGTCCTCTTCGAATCTAGCTTTGGGACGATACCGCACTGCAAAAACCTAGGAACAAACGCATCACCATGTCCGAAAGACTATCTATGGTCGAAACTCACGACGCTACCGTTAGGACCGATCTCGCCTTCAAAGGGCGTGTTCTCTGTAGGAGTCGCTTCAAATTCCGACCAAGACGTGACTACCGCCATCGTCGTCGGCGGCGATTATCTGCATCCCAATGACACGGCGGGAACCGCAGCATATTCGACAGACTCTCGGAGTTGGCAAGCCGCCACCACCCCGCCCCACGGCTACCGCTCCTCCGTAGCCTACGACCCCAAGTCCAAAACCTGGATCACGGTAGGCCCCAACGGCACCGACATCTCCACCGACGACGGCCGCAACTGGCGTCCCCTCCACCCCACCAACAACGACGCCCCCGACGCCGACCAGCACTGGAACGCCCTCTCCCTCCCCTACGCCGTAGGCCCCCACGGCCGCATCGGCATCCTCAACCCCTCCGCCCTCCAACCCTCCAAACCCTGACCCGATTCCTTTGCGAAATGTGGCTCACTTCGCGCCCTTTGCGGCAAAGCTTTTGCCTCTCCGGGATCATTACAAGCAAAGTCGGCTCATCGGAGCCAACCTCGAAGGGGCAAGGCTTCAGCCGTGCCATCAATCCCATACCAGGCAAGGGCTTTAGCCCCTGAGGTAAGTCCGGCGATGATCCAGCCTCACCGGCTAGCGATCTCCGTCCTTGGCCTTGAAGCCCTTCGCGCGTGCATCCCACAAGCCGCTGGCACATTCGCCATCTGCTTCGCAAACACCCGATACCCCGCCGTCCCCGGCTGCAACGTCGCCCAGTAACTCGTCCGCGACACCAGCGGCTTCCCCTGCGTCACAATCTGGTTCTCCATAATCTTCACGCCACATCCAAGATTTTTCTCCGGCGACAAAATCGTTCGCCCCGGATCCTTCACCGGCAGCGTGCGATCCCGCTCCCAATCAAAATCACATCCATACCGCTCAGCGTCCTCATACTTCAACTGCAGCAGACCCTCCTGCCGTGACGGCCTGCGCGTCACCGGATCAACCTTATTCACCGCCGCATCCAGATGATGCACATCGCTGGTCGGATTCAGCCCCGCTTCTGCCCCCGCGATTCCCTGAAAAATGTACGCCCAGAACTCCCGCCGTTCCGCCTCCGTCTCTTCACGAAATCGCGGGCAGTACACCCTCACTGACCGCGCTGCCTGGTCGCTCAACATGTCTGCCGGCAGCGCCTTCTCCACCACCACATCCCACTCCGGCTGCCACGTCGTTCCACCCAGCTCTGCCTTCTTCACGTCCAGCGGCGTCGCCGGAGCCGGCTGCATCGCCGGCTGCGCAGGCGCCTGCACTGCATGCGCCTCCTCATGCTTGCATCCTGCACACGCGATCATCACGCACACGCAAACCACACCTGGCAGTCGAGTCATCTCAGCGCCTTCCGTTCATCGAGCGCGCAAACTCTACAGGCTCACCCATTGTCTGATGCCACATCGGCCGCTAAGGAAATCCGCGCGCCGGGTCCAACCTCTGCACCCGAACTCGTCTTTCTCTATCCCTTACCCTCTATCCCCTATCCTCCCGGACCCCCGGCGAGCGTTGTCTGCTCGCCGGGGTGGTCTACACTCTGTCTCATGCTCCTCTACGCCGCCACCTCCAACCCCGGCAAGCTGGCCGAGTTCCAATCCGCTGCCCGCGCCGAAGGCGTCGCGATCGAAGTCCTCCCCAACCTCAAGCAAATTCCCGAGCCCGTCGAGAACGCCCCCACTTTCCAGGGCAACGCCGACCTCAAAGCCATTGCCTACTCGCTATCCTCCCCGAGCCTCCTGGTCTTCGCCGACGACTCCGGCCTCGAAGTCCCCGCCCTCAACAACCAGCCCGGCATCCGCTCCGCCCGCTTCGCCGACGACCATCACTTCAACCCCAATCCCTCCCTCTCCACCGACCAGCGCAACAACGCCCTCCTCCTCCACCGAATGGAGCACCAACCCAACCGTGCCGCTCGCTTCGTCTGCAACCTCGCCCTCGCCCGCAACGGCCAGGTCCTCCTCCGCGCCGAGGGCCATGCCGAAGGCCAGCTGCTCCACATCCCCCGCGGCTCCGACGGCTTCGGCTACGACCCCCTCTTCCTCGTCCCCTCCCTCAACCTCACCTTCGCCGAAATCCCCCGCGAACAGAAGTGGGATCTCTCCCACCGCGGCAACGCCTTCCGTGCTTTACTCGCGCAACTCCCCGCTGCGCAGTTGTAGCTATATATCGCACAGAATAGACGGTATTCGCACGAGCAACTTGACTGCTATATTTTGCCGTAGCAATAATCAGTTCCGCTGGTTCCTCCGCAGCGCGTCACCCGAAACTAGGCTAAAGACGTCGCTGAGTAACCCGAAACCGGGCTAAGGAGTACACGAAAATGGCTCTAGCTGCACCTTCCGCGACTCAGCTTCACGGGTCTCATCCCTTCCGTGCCCACTCGACGCTCCACCAACCCAAGGCTGGGACAAAATAATGAGCACCACCGAAGTCACCCCGCATCTTACTGAACCCGTTACCTTTTGGCAGTCTACAAACGGCAAGAAAGTAGTCATGGCCGTCACCGGCGTCATGATGTTTGGCTTCGTTGTGGGCCACATGCTCGGCAACCTCCAGATGTTCGAAGCCCCTGAGCACATCAACGCCTACGGCCACTTCCTCCACAACCTTGGCGAGATCTTGTGGCTCGAACGCGGCGTCATGCTGCTCGCCATTGCCCTGCATATCACTGCAACCATTCAACTTGCGCTCCGCAGCAAAGCCGCCCGCCCGGTCGAATATTCGCGCCGGCAGGCCATCAACTCCTCCTACGCCTCCCGCACCATGTACTGGAGCGGCCCCATCGTCCTAGCCTTCCTCATCTTCCATCTTCTTCAATTCACAGCCGGTTACGTCCACCCCCAAGCAACGTTCGTACAGGGCGATGTCTATCAAAATATCGTATCCGGATTTCAGGTCTGGTGGGTTTCGGCCTGGTATATCTTCGCCATGTGCCTGCTTGGTCTTCATCTCAGTCACGGCCTGTGGAGCATGTTCCAATCCGTCGGCCTGGGCCATCCGCGCCTCTCACCCTACCTACGGAACGCTGCCCGCGCCGTCGCCCTTGTTATCGTTCTGGGGTATATCTCCATTCCTATCAGTGTGTTGCTGGGGTTCATAAAATAAGATGAAACTTGACGCAAGAATTCCGTCCGGACCGATCGAAGATGCATGGGCAAAAGCCTGCTTCGACATGAAGCTCGTCAATCCGGCAAACAAACGCAAACACTCACTCATCGTTGTTGGATCCGGCCTGGCCGGAGGAGCTGCAGCCGCTTCTCTCGGTGAGCTTGGTTATAACGTCAAATGTTTTTGTTTTCAGGATTCTCCACGCCGCGCACATTCGATCGCAGCGCAAGGCGGAATCAACGCAGCCAAAAACTATCCCAACGACGGAGAAAGCGTCTTCCGCCTCTTCTATGACACTGTCAAGGGTGGCGACTTCCGCGCGCGGGAAGCCAACGTCTATCGCCTGGCACAAATCAGCGGAAAAATCATCGACCAATGTGTCGCTCAGGGCGTGCCGTTCGCTCGCGAGTACGGTGGCTCGCTAGCCAATCGGTCGTTCGGTGGCGCGCAGGTCTCGCGCACCTTCTACGCTCGCGGCCAGACCGGCCAACAGCTTCTCCTCGGCGCCTATCAGGCCCTTGAGCGCCAGGTACAGGCCGGCTCCGTCACTATGATCCCGCGCACCGAGATGCTGGATCTCATCGTGGTGGATGAACAGGCGCGCGGCATCGTTGCTCGCAACCTGATCACCGGCGAGTTCAGCGTACATATCGCGGACGCGGTCATTCTCGCCAGCGGCGGCTACAGCAACGTCTACTATCTCTCCACCAACGCGAAGGGCTCCAACGTCACGGCCAGTTGGCGCGCTTATAAACGCGGTGCCCTCTTCGCCAATCCTTGCTTCACGCAGATTCACCCGACCTGCATCCCCGTCTCCGGAGACTATCAATCTAAGCTCACGCTGATGAGCGAATCACTGCGCAACGATGGCCGCATCTGGGTTCCAAAGAAGAAGGGTGACCCGCGTCCTCCCAATGAAATTCCGGAAGAAGAGCGCGACTACTATCTCGAACGCCGCTATCCCAGCTTCGGCAATCTCGTTCCTCGCGACGTAGCCTCACGTAACGCCAAAGCGATGTGCGATGAAGGGTACGGCGTAGGCAAGTCAGGCCTCGGCGTGTATCTCGACTTCTCCGAGTCGATCCATCGCCTGGGAGAGAAGACGGTGCGCGAGCGTTACGGCAACCTCTTCGACATGTATCAGCGCATCACGGACGAGAATCCCTACAAGACCCCCATGCGCATCTACCCCGCCATTCACTACACCATGGGCGGCCTGTGGGTGGACTACCAACTGCAGAGCAATATCCCCGGCTTGTTCGTGCTCGGCGAGGCCAACTTCTCCGACCACGGAGCCAATCGGCTCGGCGCCAGCGCGTTGATGCAGGGGCTCTCGGACGGCTACTTCATCATTCCCTACACCGTCGGAAACTACCTGGCATCCAACAAGTTCGCGAAGGTCGAGGAGTCCAATCCAGCCGTCCAGGAAGCGGTCACGGCGGTCAAGACCAAGATCGACAAACTGCTCTCGATCAAAGGCCATCGCACCGTGGATTCCTTCCATCGCGAACTGGGCAAGCTCGTCTGGGACTACTGCGGTATGGCCCGCACAGCCGAAGGCCTTGAAATCGCAATCCAAAAAATTCGCGCGTTACGCGAAGACTATTGGCAGAACGTTACGGTGCCCGGCAGCGGTAACGATCTGAATGAAAGTTTGGAGAAGGCTGGCCGAGTCGCCGACTTTTTCGAGCTCGCCGAGTTGATGTGCATCGATGCCCTCAGTCGAAACGAATCCTGCGGCGGTCACTTCCGCGAGGAGTATCAGACTGCCGACGGCGAGGCTCAGCGTGACGATGAACACTATTCCTATGTCGCTGCATGGGGTTATAACGGCCCAGGCGTTGCTCCCGAACTGATCAAGGAACCCCTCACGTTCGAATACGTTCACCCCAGCCAGAGGAGTTACAAGTAAATGAAATTGACACTAAAGATCTGGCGACAAAAGAACCGTAACGAAAAGGGCGCTTTCATCAAGTACCTCATGGACGACGTGGACCCCGAAATGTCGATCCTCGAATGTCTTGACGTATTGAACGAGTCGCTGATCCTCCGCGGAGAAGTTCCCGTGGCCTTTGAACACGACTGCCGCGAAGGCATTTGCGGCTCCTGCGGCTTCGTGATCAATGGCGTCGCGCATGGACCGGAACGTGGAACCACGGCGTGTCAATTGACCATGCGTCACTTCAAAGATGGCGACGAACTGACACTTGAACCGTGGCGAGCGAAGGCGTTTCCGCTAGTCAAGGACCTCGTGGTGAATCGGCGCGCCCTGGACCACATCATCCAAGCCGGCGGATACGTTTCGGTCTCAACCGGACAGGCACCCGAAGGCAACAACCTCCCCGTCGGTAAGGAAGTCGCCGATCAGTCCATGGATGCTGCCGCCTGCATCGGCTGCGGAGCCTGCGTTGCGGCCTGCCCCAACGCATCGGCTGCACTCTTCACAGGAGCCAAGATCACACACCTCGGGGTCCTACCGCAGGGCGAACCCGAGCGCGAGCGCCGCGCCCTCAGCATGGTCGCGCAGATGAATGCCGAAGCCTTCGGAAACTGCACCAGCATCGGAGAATGCACCGGCGTTTGCCCCAAGGAAATTCCGTTGGACGTCATCGCCAACATGAATCGGGACTACGTCTGCGCGAGTTTCAAACGGCGTGACGAGCTTCCCACTCCAGTCGCCCCCGTGCTGCAGCGAACCTAATCGCCGAAAATCCTTAAGCAGCCGAACATCCTTAAGCAAAAAAGCCTCGCGCCAAGCGAGGCTCTTTTGTTATGACTGGGAATGTAATCCCCGGTTCATGAACTTGTAAAGTGGATTACTTTGTGAAAATCGAAGTTCCTGGATTTTTGGTCTCATCGTCGTGAATGCGGTTTTGTGCACGTTTCGCGCTCTCCATCGCTTCATGGTCGAGGCGCTGCGCAGGATTCTGGTTCTCTGCTTCTCCCCCGGTGCTCTCAATTGCCTCGTGAGAAGGACGATCTGCTGTTTTCGTCGAATCAAGTCCAGCTGCCATAAATCACCTCTGTCAATGTTGGAGGCACGTTGAACCAGCAGAGTTGTATCCACCCTTGCTTGCCGGGCTGTTCGAACGCCAGGGAAATCCCAAAGGCACCAATGTTCGGCATAAGCAGTTTGCCGACAATGCTTTGACGTCGCAGCTCAGCCTCACTGAAAACGCATAACCCGTTGTTACAATCAAGGCTCTGAAATCAGAAGGATAAACTTCTCGTAATGACCAATGATTCAGCGAAGATTCACGCAGCCGCTCTCGTAATCGACGGGCACGCCGATACCCCGCAAAGGTTTGTGGATGAGGCCTGGAACTTCAGTGATCCGCTGGAAGCGGGCATGCTCAACCTTGACTCGGCGCGAACTGGTAACCTCGCCGCCGAGTTTTTTGCCATATGGGTTGAGCCAAAAGAGTGGCGCGGACGCTTTGCACACCGAACCCTGCAATTGCTGGACGGTGTCTACCAACAGCTGCAAAAACATCCCCGTTCCATGCGATTAGGCTTAACCCCGGAAGACGTCGTTCAGGCCCACCGCGATAAGGCGTTCTGCGTCTTGTTGGGCATCGAGGGTGGCCATTCCATCGAAGCGAATCTGGGACTGTTGAGAATGTACTACCGGCTGGGCGTGAGATATATGACGCTCACCTGGTCCAACTCGAATGAATGGGCTGACAGTTCCGGAGACCTGGACGACGCAACCATCGTGCCCCACGGGGGCCTTACAGAATTCGGCCGCGATGTTGTCCGTGAGATGAACAAATTGGGAATGATGGTCGATGTGTCTCACGCTGCCGACTCGACATTCTGGCAGGTGCTGCAGACGACCCATGCCCCCGTGATTGCTTCGCATTCGAGCGCCCGGGCGCTCACGGATGCGCCGCGAAACCTGACCGACGAACAGTTGCGCGCCATCGCGACCAACGACGGTATCGTCATGGTGAACTTCTATCCAGCGTTCATCGATGCTTCCTGGCGCGACGGTTGGGCTGCAACCAAAGCTCACCGCGATTCGCTCTATGAATCCATAACGAAGGCGTACAAAGACCGCGGAGAGCCGGTCCCCTACAACGCGTCCATGTCCGCCGACCGCCAGTACTATGCGGAATTCCTCAAGGACACCTTGCCACTGGCACCCCTGAGCTCGCTCATCGATCACATCGACCACGTAGCGCAGGTTGCGGGAATCGATCACGTGGGGTTAGGTTCGGACTTTGACGGTTTCCCTATCCTGCCGGAGGGCCTGGGGAGTGCAGCCGATCTGCCCAAGATCACAGCAGCTCTCGTTGAACGCGGCTATCGTCCCGATCAACTAAACAAACTTCTCGGAGGAAATCTGCTGCGTGTCTTTGCGGCTGTGCAGACCCAGGCCACGATTGCGTAGCCGTTACCCGCGCGCAATCACTCACTTCGCGTTAGGTATTAACACCTTTGGACCGCCAGTTGGCCATCAAACCACTCCGTCCAATGAGATACTGCGAGAGAAAGACTGATTGCACGTTTCAATTTGAGTTCACGCAGAGCTTCCTCTGGGCCCAAACGCACCCAATCCCTCTCTGATCGAGGACATCAATCGAAAACCCCAGGATCGTCATGCGCCTATTGGATGTTCTTGTGCTCGCCTCCGCGCTGTTCGCAGGAAATACCCTGTCCGCGCAATCGTGGGTGATTGGACCGTTTGTGCGTCCCTCCGAAACACCCGTAATCCAACCGAACACGTTCTATTACTTCACCGATCCGATTACGCAGGAGAAGACGTTTTGGGACGCCGGGCATGCCTTCAGCCCGGCAGCAACCATTGCGCCCAATGGTGACGTAGCGGTAGTATTTCGCGCCGAGGGCACGTCTGGGAAAGACCAAGTCGGAGGCCCTGTCTCGCGATTGGGACTTGCAACCAGCAAAGATGGCCTCTTTTTCACCATCGATGGCGCCCCTGTCCTCTATCCGCAAAATGATGATCAGAAACCGAACGAGTCGCCCGGGGGCGTCGAAGATCCGCGCATCGTGATCGGGCCGGATGGTACCTACGTGATGACGTATACGCAATCCGCGAAAGACCGAGGAGAGTACACCATCGGCATCGCGACGTCGAAGAATCTTCAGGACTGGACCAAATGGGGGGCGGCCTTCGGGAAAGCTGATAACGCCAAATTCGACATGCTGCACTACAAATCTGCCGGGATCCTTACCGAGCTTCACAATGGGCGCCTGCAAGCTGTGCGTCTCCACGGCAAATACTGGATGTACTGGGGCGAGGGCCAAATTCACCTGGCAACATCCACCGATTTGATCCATTGGACACCTATAGCGGATGCGAAAACGGGCTTGCCCCAAGTGGTGCTGAGCGCACGAGCTGGACATTTTGATAGTGGATTTCCAGAGGTCGGCCCACCTCCCGTTCTGACGAAAAAGGGCATTGTGCTGATCTACAACGGAAAGAACTCGGCAGTCGGTAAACCGGGTACACAACAAGGTGCACTCGCCACCGATGCCGCTGCCCCCAACGACGCGAGCGCCGCGAATCCCGCCGCCCCAGACGCACAATTTGCCGCAGATCCCAACATTCGTCCCGGGGCCTACTCCGTCGGGGAAGCACTGTTCTCAGCGTCCGAACCCGGCAAGCTGCTCGACCGCACCGAACACCCTATCCTCACCCCTGTATGGCCGTACGAACGAAATGGTCAATATGCAGTGGGTGCGACGTTCGCGGAGGGCCTGGTGCCCTACCGGGGCCAGTGGCTCCTATACTATAGCGCTGCAGATTCGGTGATTGGCGTCGCCAGCACGGAGCTGCGGTAACTCTTAATCACGATTGGGGCTAAGCCGCTTGGACGTTGGCGCTGCATGGAGTAGCCTTAAGTCTGAATGAAGACCCAGACTCTCTCGCCTCAAATTTTCCTGTTCGCACTTGCGCTGCTCGTCTGCCCTGCGATCGCTCTCGCACAGTCCGCTCCACCAGAGTCGCCGCAACCAGCGCCTCCCGCAGCAGCCGCTCCGCCTGCGAATGCTCCCTCTTCAGATACCCTGCCAGATGCGCCTTCGACGCTTGCCCATGAACTTCCTCCTGCTGTCCCTACCGGACCGACCGTCCTCTTCGACACGACGATGGGACGGCTGACGTGCAGGCTATTTGATAAGGAAGCACCGCTGACCGTGGCGAACTTCATCGGTCTTGCAACCGGCACCAAGGCATGGACCGATCCGGTGACGCTCAAACAGGTCAACAATCAGCCCTTTTACAATGGAACCACCTTCCACCGCGTGATCCCCGGCTTTATGATCCAGGGCGGCGACCGTCTGGGAACTGGCGCAGGCGACGCCGGCTACTACGTTCCGGACGAGATCTCAACCTCTCTTCGCTTTGATGTGCCGGGACGACTCGCAATGGCAAATTCAGGACCGGGAACGGACGGCAGCCAGTTCTTCATCACTGAGGCTGCGAATGCTGCGCTAGATGGCAACTACACGATCTTCGGCCAGTGCGACCCGCATACCGTGCTCATGGCGAAAGGCATCGCTCTGGTGGATCGCAATGCACAAGACAAGCCGCTAACGCCCGTGGTGATCAATAAAGTTACGATTGTTGCGGTGGGCCAACCGATACCCCCTTTGCCGCCGAGCCCAACGCCGACCTCCACGACCGCTCCGGCAGGCGAAGCCGGTAAGCCCCTCAAAGAGCGGCCCCAATAGATCATAGGGCGTTCCTCTGCCGGCGCGAAAGATGAAACGGTTTCCATCCGTCGGTTCTGTTCGAAGGCGGGAAGTTTGGCATCGGTTTTATCGGTAAGATAATAAGCAAGATAGAATCGGTCCGCCGGGAATTGCGTCCAAACAGCAGCAACCTGACTCTAACCAACGGAAGTGCGGATGGCATACATTTCGTCTCCCGATGAAATTCGTAGAACACTTCGCTCGACCGTTTCTGCAGGGGATGCCCTATCGATGCCCTTCAGCATCCAACTGGAATAGATGTCGTAACGAGAAAAAGGAGATTCAATGCCGACTACCGCAACCTTCAAGACCTCTGAAGGTACGATCGTGTGTAAGCTGTTTGACGTGGAGGCGCCCCAGACCGTCGCCAACTTCATTGGTTTGGCCGAAGGCACGAAGGAGTGGACCTCACGGTCCAAGAAGGGTTCGAAACTCTACGATGGCACGATCTTTCATCGCGTCATTCCCGACTTCATGATCCAGGGCGGCGATCCGGAGGGATCAGGCATGGGCGGTCCGGGCTACAAGTTTGCCGACGAAACCAAGGGCAGCCCTCATGACTTCAAGAAGCCGGGCAAACTGGCCATGGCGAATGCCGGCCCCAACACCAATGGTAGCCAGTTCTTCATCACCGTGACCGATACCAGCTGGCTCACCGGAAAGCACACCATCTTCGGCGAAGTAACCGAAGGCTATGACGTCGTGGAGAAGATCAGCCGCGTTCCCCGTGGTGCCATGGATCAGCCAAAGACTCCGGTCATTCTGGAGAGTGTGACCATCAACCGCAGCTAAGAGCCTTCATAGGCTGGATGCAGGCGTTGACCCGGCAATAAGAGAGGCAGGCCCTTTTGGAGGGCCTGCCTCTTTTGCTGATCTCGGGGGTAATCAAGCCACGCCAATGACCGTACACAGTTCCTTCACCGCAGCTGCACTCTTATTCAGCGCCTCCTGCTCCTCAGCTGTGAGCTTGATTTCGATGATCTGTTCGATTCCTTTCGCTCCAAGTTTGCACGGAACCCCCACATATAAGCCGCTGATTCCATACTCGCCTTGGAGATAGGCCGCGCACGGAAGGATCTTCTTCTTGTCCTTGAGGATCGCTTCCACCATCTCCGTGGCTGCAGCCGACGGTGCATAAAATGCGGAACCCGTCTTGAGATGCTTTACGATCTCGGCACCCCCATTGGCGGTGCGCTCCTCCAGAGCTTTGAGCTTCGCTGGTTCGATCAGCTCAGTGATCGGGATACCTGCAACCGTGGAATAGCGCGACAGCGGAACCATCGTATCGCCGTGCCCTCCAAGCACAAAGGCAGTGACGTTCTCCACAGAGACGTTGAGCTCCGCCGCGATGAAGGTACGGAAACGCGCAGAGTCCAGAACCCCAGCCATGCCGATGACGCGCTCCCTGGGCAATCCCGCCCTCTTGAAGGCAGTCTGCGCCATCGCGTCCAATGGGTTCGAGACGATGATGAAAATGGCGTTGGGGCTGGCTGCCACGGCTTTACCAACCACGTCACTCATAATGGCAAAGTTCGTATTCAGAAGATCGTCACGGCTCATTCCAGGCTTGCGGGCGATTCCTGCGGTAATCACCACGATGTCGGAGTTGGCGGTATCGGCATAGTCATTTGTCCCCAGAATGGATACATCCCGCTTCTCGATAGGCATCGCCTCCAGCAGATCCAGGCCTTTGCCCTGAGGAACACCTTCCACAACATCGATCAGGACGACATCCGCGAGTTCTTTGGCAGCGATCCAATGAGCCGCCGTTGCACCGACGTTGCCGGCACCCACAATCGTTACTTTATTACGCATAATACTGCTCTCCTTCACTGCTTCGTTCTACCGCGCGGCAAACTACCGATTCGCAAAACGATCATATTCCGGGCTACCAACAGTCCGCCAGACACATGTCCGCTATTCGCCCCGACAGGGCGGTTTTCGTCAAACGCCCGGGCACCTGGCAACGATCCGCCACTCAAGCCTTTCATGGACTGCAAAGGAAAAGAGCGCACCGGAAGTCTCCGGTGCGCCCTGGAATGCCAGGATCGCTAGAACTGACCCCAGAGCAACTGGTTGTAGACATCGTGATGGAACTGCACTTCGCTGGCCTTCACGATCGTGCCCAGGAGCCGTGGGCAGCGATCAGCCGATGCCTGCTTGAGTTCGGCATACCGATCCTTCACATCCGCGCCCAACAACTCGTCGATCCAGTTCGCCCCACGGAAGTTCTCCAAGGCGGTGTAAATGTTATCGGGAAGATAGCGCTCCGCCTGGCGCAAGTTCTTGATCTTGGACGTCTGGCCATGCAGACCTGTCTTGAAGACCGAGTACAGGACAAGGTAGGGATTAGCATCCGGCCCGACCGAGCGGACTTCCACCCGCGCCGACTTCGAGTTGCCGATTGGAATGCGGATCATCGAGCCGCGATCCACCGCCGAAGCTTTGATCTGGTTGGGCGCTTCAAAATGCGGGTCCAGGCGGCGATAGGCATTCACGCTCGCGTTCAGCAGCAGACAAATGTCATTGCCGTGGGTGAGAATCTTGTCCACGAAACTCCAACCCAGCTTGGAAGTCTTCTCCTCGCCCTTCGGATCCCAAAATAGATTCTTGCCCGCTTTGGAAATAGAAACGTTGGTGTGCATACCAGAACCGTTCACGCCCGTGACCGGCTTCGGAAGGAAGCTGGCCGTCATACCCATCTGCGTGGCAACCTGGCGACAAATCAACTTATACAGCTGGATTTGATCGGCGGCTGCCACGACGTCGCCGTACGAGTAGTTGATCTCAAACTGCGACGGCGCGACCTCCGGGTGATCCTTTTCATTCTCGAAGCCCATGGCACGCTGCACTTCGGCAGTCGTGTCGATGAACTCACGCAGCGGGTCACCCGGGAGCGAGTGATAGTATCCGCCCTGGTTGACGTACTCAAACGTGCCGGTCTGATGGTAGGTGCGCTCAGCGTCGATGCCATCAAAGAGGAAGCCCTCGATCTCGTTCGCGGCATTCAGCGAATAACCGTTCTTGGCAAATTCCTGATTAGCAAAATCCTTCAGAACTCCCCGTATGTCGCCCGAGTAATGGCCGCCATTCTTGTCAATCACTTCGCCAAACACGAGAACCTTGCCCGAACCAAACACGTCGGCCGGCGTCCAATAAAACGCGCTCCAGTCAAGCGCCAGGCGAAGATCGCTCTCCCGCTGCGCCGTGAAACCGCGAATCGACGATCCGTCGAACGTGAGATTGTCGTAGCTCTTCACCAGGAACTTCTTGTCATAGTCGAGCATATGAAGGCGACCTTCGAGGTCAGAGAACAGGACGGTCACAGCCTTGATACCCGGTGTGTCGGCCAGATACTTCAGTCGCTCTTCCTGGATGACATCGGCAGCCACACGATTCCTCCGCTGCTCCTTTGCCCTAAGGTTCAGCTCTTCCAACTCCTCGTACGACAATTCCAGAAAGTTACGAAATTCGGTCGACATGGCACTCCTTCATTGGCAGTCATCTGCCGTGGTTAATTTAGCGGTGCTTTGAAACGAAAATGGCATTCCCGGGGCCATTTCACGACTTCGTCTAAGTGAGTTTTTTGTCTCTTGTTAAAATTAGCAGAAGCCGCCATAAAAAAATCATAAAGACCCGAAAGCTTTGGCCGTCCCACCACTGGTGTTTTCAGGTCGACCATCCGCGCGGTTGGTCGACCCGCGCCCTCCATTGGTCATACCCTACGCGCCGGATCCGTGCCGTATGATGATTCCACCGAGCAATCGTGGCGAACTGGAAAACCCCGGGCAAAGCCGCCGACGCACCAAAGGGAGGAGCTCCGAAATTGGGAAAAAACATGGTCCCGACACGCCTGTTTTTCACCAAGGGCGTCGGCAAACACAAGGAGCGCCTGACCTCCTTCGAGCTCGCCTTGCGCGACGCAGGCATCGCCGCGCAAAATCTCGTGAGAGTCTCTTCCATCTTCCCGCCAAACTGCAAGATGATCACCCGCAAAGAGGGGCTCAAATATCTCAACCCCGGCGAGGTAGTGTTTGCCGTTGTGGCAGAAAACTCCACCCGCGAACCTCACAGGCTCGTGGTGAGTTCCATCGGCGTGGCGATTCCAAGCGACAAAAATACCTACGGCTACCTTTCGGAGCATCACAGTTTCGGCGAGACGGAGGACCAGGCGGGAGACTACGCCGAAGAACTCGCGGCGGAGATGCTCGCGACCACCCTCGATGTCGACTTTGACCCGGATAAGAGCTGGGACGAGAAAAAGGAAATCTACCGTATCTCCAACAAGATCGTTCGGACCGCCAATGTGACCCAGTCGGCCGTTGGCGCCAAGAACGGAAATTGGACGACCACCATTGCCGCGGCGATCTTGCTCTTCGACGACAAGTGAACGGCACATAAGGCAATAAACAAATCGCGATAAATTACTATGAGATGTGATGTGGCGCTGGCTCTTCCCAGCGCCTTTTGCTTGGGCGGAATCATCTAATCCTGTGAATTGGGGAAAATTATGCCTACCACGCGCGTTGCGCTCATTCAGATGTCCTGCGAAGCGTCGACCGACGCAAATCTCGCGAAGGCCGCAGCGCGAGTGCGCGAAGCCGCCCGGGGCGGCGCAAAACTTGTGTGCCTGCCAGAATTGTTTCGTGCACAATACTTCTGCCAGCGTGAAGACCATGCACTGTTTTCGACCGCAGAGTCGATTCCGGGCCCCTCCACTGCCGCGCTAAGCGAAGTAGTTCGCGAATACGGCCTGGTGTTGATCGCGAGCTTGTTTGAACGCCGCGCCCCGGGGCTCTACCACAACACGGCCGCAATTCTCGACCACGCTTCCACCGCGCCAGATAACGTCGCCGCGATCTATCGCAAGATGCATATCCCCGACGACCCGCTCTACTACGAGAAGTTTTACTTCACCCCGGGAGACCTCGGATTCCTGGCCCAGCACACCTCGGCAGGACCCATCGGGACGCTCGTTTGCTGGGACCAGTGGTATCCAGAGGGCGCTCGGGTCACCGCACTCAAGGGCGCCGAAACGCTATTCTTCCCTACCGCGATCGGCTGGCACCCCAGCGAGAAGACCGAGTTCGGCGAGCGCCAGTATGACGCGTGGCAGACCATCCAGCGCGCCCACGCCATCGCCAACGGAGTCTTCGTGTGCGCCGTGAATCGCGTGGGACACGAGCATGGCGATGTCGAACACGACGGCAAAATGATGCGTGGACCGGGCGATCACACCGCCGCAGACGGGATCGAATTCTGGGGTGGAAGCTTCATCGCGGATCCCTTTGGCCGCATCCTGGCGAAGGCATCTCATGACCAGGAAGAAATCCTGTACGCCGACCTCGATGCCAATGAAGTCGAGGTTACCCGGCAGCATTGGCCGTTCCTCCGGGATCGTCGAATCGACGCCTACGGCGGTATTACGAGCCGGTTCTTGGACTAAGTCAGAAAGTTGGTCTCAATATGCTTCAATCACTTCTACTTTTCGCGCTGATCTCGCTGCAGCAGGCACCGGATCCGACCCTCCCGCCCCCCGATGCCCACGTGAAAGCCTCCGCCGTAGGGCTCGGTGTTCAGGTGTATAAGTGTGCGCCACAGGATGGAGGCTTTCAGTGGGTGCTCGAGATGCCCGTGGCAAAGCTCTTCGATCCAACCACCCGTCAAGAGGTAGGGACACACAGCGTCGGTCCCACCTGGACCTGGAACGACGGCAGTTCGATCACAGGCAAGCTGCTGCAAAAACGCGCAGCCACCGACCCCATGAACATTCCCTGGCTACTAGTGCAGACGCACTCCACCGGAACAGCCACTGGCATGCTGGCGGATGTAACCCTGGTGCGCCGATCCGATACGCAGGCGGGCGTCCCTCCCATGGCATGCGACGCGGAGCATCAAAATAACGAAGTGCGGGTTCCCTATCAGGCAACGTACACTTTTTATACCACCAGCAAATGAGTGGGAATCGAATGAGTCCAGATGCTACGTATCGAATGCCCGCCGAGTGGTCTCCGCATGCGGCGACATGGATTGCATGGCCTCATAACCCCGAGGATTGGCCAAACAAGTTCCAGCCAATTCCGTGGGTGTATTGCGAGATCGTTCGGCACCTGTCGCAAGTAGAGGATGTTCACATCCTGGTGAATGATGAGGACGACCAACGGCGCGCCCTCAACATGCTGCGCAGGCAAGGCGGTAATGCAGCGCGGCTTCACTTCCACTGCTGGCGGACAGACCGTGTCTGGTTGCGCGACTCCGGACCAATCTTCGTCAAGAATCCCCAAGGCGAAGTTGCCCTCACCAACTGGAAGTTCAACGCCTGGGCCAAGTACGATAATTGGCGCAACGATGATCTCATTCCCAAGCATGTTGCAAAACTCTATGGAATGAAGAGTTTTGAGCCAACTGTGACGTTGCCGGAAGGAAAGGCGAAACGCCTCGTGCTGGAAGGCGGCTCGATCGATACCAATGGTGAGGGCGTTTTACTTACGACCGAAGAATGCCTGCTGAGCGATGTGCAACAGCGCAATCCAGGCGTGAGCCGCGCACTGCTGGAGTTGGCCTTTGCCGAATATCTCGGCATTGAAAAGGTCATCTGGCTGAATCGTGGATGCGCCGGCGACGATACCCACGGCCATGTCGATGACGTCACAAGATTTGTTGGCGTGAATACGATCCTCACAGCGGTAGAACCCAACACCAAGGATGAAAATCATCTCCCTCTGGCCGAAAATCTGGAACGGCTGCGCGATGCGCGCAATTTGAAGGGCCGGCCATTCACCATCAAAACCCTCCCGATGCCCGCGCCGGTGACGTTTGAAGGCCAGCGGCTGCCGGCCAGCTATGCGAATTTTTATATCGCGAATGACCTGGTACTTGTACCGACGTTCAACGATCCAAATGATCGCATCGCCCTGAATACGCTGGCCGATTGTTTCCCGGAACGTACCGTGACGGGCATCCACTGCACAGACTTTATTTGGGGCTTGGGAGCCCTCCACTGCATGACGCAGCAGGAGCCCGCGTAAGATTACTAGGAACCCCTCGACCTCAAGTTCCGTATTCTTACGATTATGATCAATAAGATTGCAAGCTCAGCCAGTCTCCTGCTGCTCGCGTTCTTACCTGGAGCACAGAGTCTTCCTGCCCCATCCGGTGACGCGCCAACGTACACCAGCGACGGCAACCTCGTCGCCCCGTCGCATTATCGCGAATGGATCTATCTGACCTCCGGAATCGATATGTCCTACACAGCGGCCACGTCCGAACCGGGTCACTCGATGTTCGATAACGTTTTTGTGAACCCCACCGCCTACAAGGCCTTTGTGGCAACAGGAACCTGGCCGGACAAGACGACCCTGGTGCTGGAGGTGCGCGCTGCGCAGAATCCTGTTTCCATCAACAAGCGCGGGCATACCCAGAGCACCGAGTTGATGGGCATGGAGGTCCATGTAAAGGACCACGGGCAATGGAGTTTCTACGATCTGAGCGATGGGGGAACCGTGGCCAAGCTGATTCAGCGGCCAGCCAGCTGCTATACCTGTCACGAGGCTCATGCTGCGGTGGATACCACCTTCGTGCAGTTCTATCCCACGCTGCTACCGCTGGCAACCCAGAAGAAAACCCTATCCGCAGCCTATCTAAAGGATAATCAGGATACAACGACGGTCGCGCAGCCACCCGCAAAGTAGTACAACTGTTCTCGATGCCCACCGATTTTCTTCCAAGAGATCAGGAACTCATGCAAGAAGCCATGGCGGAAGCGCGCGCTGCCGAGACTGCGGGTGAAGTGCCGGTGGGCGCGATCGTCGTGTCCCCTGCAGGCGAAGTGATTGCTCGCGGATCCAATCGCGTGTTGCGCGATTCAGATCCTACAGCTCATGCGGAGATTGTTGCCCTACGTTCGGCAGGGTCAGCTCTCGGAAATTATCGCTTGTTGGGATGCACCTTGTACTCCACCCTGGAACCGTGTTCCATGTGCGCAGGTGCGATTCTGCACGCGCGGCTTGCTCGGCTCGTCTATGCAGCAGCCGACCCCAAGGCCGGCGCCTGCGGATCCGTGATCGCGGTTATGAATCATCCGGCACTTAATCACCGCGTCGAGTTGGTGGAAGGAGTGCTGGCCGAAGAGTGCGGGAAAATGCTGACAGACTTCTTCCGTGGAAAACGGGCGTAAAGGACAGAGTACGCATCAGAAACCAGCGAGGAGCGAAGTTCTCTATGCCAACTCAGAAAGCTGCCACCTTTGGGCAACGGTGCCCTTGCTGACTTGCAGAGAGCCGGGAAAGTTTTCTCGGAAATTATTGTGAGCCACAAGACGCATACAGGTCCAAAGACGGATCATGGAAGAAAGCTTCAACAAGGAAGTCAATCACGAAAATGGCAGCATAGCGAAAGGGATCCCCATGGCAAAACGTTTGGACGGAAGAACTGCGGTCATCACTGGTTCCGGCTCAGGAATTGGACAGGCCATCGCGGAGCGACTCGCGTCCGAGGGCGCCGACTGCGTTATCGACTATGTAGACCACGTTGAAGAGGCAGACCAGACACTCGACAAGATTAAGGCAGCAGGCGGCAAAGCGGTGCTGGTGCAGGCCGACGTGTCCGTTGTCGGAGACTGCAATCGGCTAATCGAAAGTGCCTGGAGCCAGTTAGGTTCGTGCGACATTCTTGTCAACAACGCAGGAATTGAAAAATCTGCGAACTTCACCGACGTCACCGAGGCAGACTACGACGCGGTACTCGGTGTGAACCTGAAGGGCGCTTTTTTCCTCTCGCAAGCGTTTGCCCGTAAGCTCATTGCCGCCAAAAAACCCGGCCGCATCGTCAACATCTCCTCTGTCCATGAAGACATGGTCTTTCCACATTTCTCGACCTACTGCGCGAGCAAAGGCGCCATGCGCATGCTTATGCGCGACCTCGCCGTAGAACTCGGTCCAGCCGGCATCACGGTGAATAATATCGCGCCCGGGGCCATCAATACGCCGATCAACAAGTCGCTGCTAGCGGACAAGCCGAAGCTCGATGCGCTTCTGGCAAACATACCGTTGGGCCGCCTCGGCGAGCCGGGCGAGGTTGCCGGGGTCGTAGCCTTCCTCGCGTCTGACGATGGGGCGTATGTCACCGGAAGCACATACTTCATCGATGGCGGCCTCATTCGCAACTATCACGAGCAGTGAGATTCTGTCCGCTCGTCCTCAGCAATCCGAGGCCATGCCTTCGCTGATCTGCTACTGCGCCACCACCGGAAGGCTTACAAAGCTCGCTTCACCGGGCGCATGCCAGATTCTCTGCGTCGCAGTCTGATAGTCCTTCGGCTTGGCGTCGAAGATGTTCGGCACATAGGTTTGCGGATTGCGATCATAAAGCGGAAACAGCGTCGACTGAATCTGCACCATCACGCGATGGCCAGGTAGAAACACATGATTCACCGTGGGCAAAGCGAAGCGATAGGTAAGCGGTTTTCCTGGAGTAATCGCCTCAGGGTGCTCAAAGCTCGTACGGTAACGCCCGCGGAAGATGTCCAGCGAAATGGGTAGTTGGTAGCCCCCCATATCAGGGTCGTCCGGCATGGTCGGGGGATACACGTCGATCAGCTTCACCACCCAATCGCTATCGGTTCCGCTGGTCGATGCAACCAGGTTAGCGATCGGTGCCCCATTCAGCCGGAGCGGTTTATCCAGTGGCGCCGTTTCATAGCTGAGCACGTCCGTGCGGCTGTCGACGAAGCGTTGGTCGTGAACCAGCCACGTGACCCATGCCTCCCCATCAACGGCCATCACCGGGCGCGGCGTGTACGGCACAGGCTTTGCGGGATCAGAGACGTACTCGTCGAACTTCGCCGAATCATCCCCGGGCGCAGTAAACGAGAGCCCCATGCCCGCGGTCAGATAAAGCGGCTTGGCTTGGTCAGCGCAACCTTTCTCGCAGCTCAGCGGCCACGACTTCAACCGGTCCCAATGGTTCTCGCCGGTGTTGTAGATGAGGACCGGCGGCGTGTCCGCTTTAGGGGCCCCATCGAGCAGATACTGATTGAAGAATGGAAGAAGAACGTCGCGCCGGAATTGCAGAGCGGTGTCCCCATCCCAACGCAACGCACCCAGCGAGTACCCTTCATAGTTCACCTGGCTGTGGCGCCATGGACCCATCACCAGGTAATTCATGCTGTTCGTCGTGTCCCTAGGCTCAACTGCCTCGTAGCTGTGAATCGCGCCCCACATGTCTTCCTGGTCCCAAAGGCCCTGAAGCCACATCACCGGAACCTTCAACGGAACTTTAGCCATGATCGTATCGAGCGCCTGTTCCTGCCAGAAGGCGTCATAGGCCGGGTGCTCTTCAATCTTCCTCCAGAAAGGCAGTTGTTCGAGCCCGCCGTATCGTGCAAAATCTCCGGCTGAGCCGATCTTCAAATAATTTGTGTAGTCATCGCGACCGTCGCGAGGAATCATCTGCCCGCTTCCACGCACCTGTGTCTGCTCGGCAAAATAATCCAGGTTGATCTCGCGGAAAGCTCCGTAGTGGAACCAATCGTCGCCCATCCAACCGTCTATCATCGGGCTCTCTGGACAAGCGACCTTCAGGGCCGGGTGCGGGTCGATGAGCGCCATTACAACCGTGAACCCCTCGTACGAGGATCCAATCATCCCCACCTTGCCGTTCGATTCCGAAACGTGTTTTACCAGCCAGTCAATGGTGTCATAGGCATCCGTCGTATCATTGCTGCCACTCGTATTCAGCGGTCCCAGCGGCGCTGGCGTCATCCAGTACTTTCCTTCAGACCCATACTTTCCTCGCACGTCCTGGAATACACGAACGTAGCCAGCACGGACGAATACATCGTCGCCTTGGGGCAGTTCGTCGAGCATGTGCGGAGACTCTTCTCGCGTAGCCCGACTGGCCGCATCGTAAGGTGTCCTCGTCAGTAGAATCGGCGCATGCGTCGCGCCCTTGGGAATGACGATCACGGTGTAGAGCTTCACACCGTCCCGCATGGGAATCATGACAACTTGTTTGTCATAGTCGTAACCATGGCGCGGAGCGACGAAGCTGGCTGGAATATCCGGCGTGCTCAGCGGCGTCTGCGACCACCCAGGCGTACAAATTGCGAGTACACTCGCGGCAACAAGAAGTCGCTGTATGGCGTTCATGACAGTGCTTATCCCTTCGCGGATCTCCACGGAAGTATATCGTCTGGGAATATCTCGGAGGGACAAGCTGAGCGTCTAACTCATTTCCTGCGCAAGCAAACGGTGGGATCGCAGGAATGAAACCTGATCGAGAATTTGCGACGCAATCTCGCTCTTGGAGGACTCCGCCAAACGCACCTCGGAGGCTTGCGTGAGAAAGATAGCAGCATTCCGATCAGAATCGAAGCCGATCCCCGTCCCGCTGATGTCATTGAGGACGATAGCGTCTGCCCCTTTGCGAAGCAGCTTCTCGCGGGCGCGCACAATATCAAATCCCATCTCGGCCGCAAACGCAATGAGAAGCGCGTCAGGAGCTTTGTGTTCCGAAACGCTGCGAGTGATGTCTTCGGTCGGCTCCAATTCGAGGACCGGCGGAGCATCGCGATGCAATTTATCCGCAGCAATATGGCGCACACGAAAGTCCGCGACTGCAGCCGCCTTGATCACGATCGTGGCCTCCGGCAATCGATACAGCACAGCAGCATGCATATCTTCTGCCGTCTCCACAGGCAGAAATTCGCAGCGCGGCGGCGGCGGCAGCGCTGTCGGCGCCGAAACAAGAATCACGCGCGCTCCCCGTTGTTCGGCAGCCGCAGCCAGGGCATATCCCATTCGCCCACTGGAGCGATTCCCAAGAAACCGGACTGGATCAATCGGCTCTCGGGTTCCCCCTGCGGTAACAAGAACCGTTTCGCCGACGAGATCTTGCCGCCGATTCTCCGCCTCAAATACCTCGCGGACGATGATCTCAATATCCGCAAGCCGACCATCACCCGTCATCCCGCATGCAAGATAACCTCCTCCTGGCTCGATGATTCGATGTCCTCTTTTCTCCAGCGCCGAGATGTTTGCGCGTGTGGCGGGATGATTCCACATGTTCACATTCATCGCAGGCGCGATCACTACTTTCGCCTCCGCAGCCAGGTAAGTCGCCGAAAGAAAATCATCCGCGATCCCATGGGAGAGCTTCGCAAGCGTGTTCGCTGTCGCCGGGGCAATCACCAGCACGTCTGCCCACTGTGCCTGAGCGATATGCTCGATCACCGAGGCCTCAGACGGCAAGTCCCATAGACTCGTGAAGACCTTGTGTCCGGTCAGCGAGGCAAAGGTCAACGGCTGTATGAACTCCTGCGCAGAACGCGTCATAATGACGCGTACCTCCGCGCCGCGTCGCTGCAACTCGCGGACCAGTTCGGCGGATTTGTATGCGGCGATGCCTCCGCAGACGCCGACCAACACTTTGCGAGCTTCAGGCATGGGTCTCCTCCATCAAGCCATGGCGAAGATGGAGACTCTCAATCTGCAAGTTCTCGGTGAGGATGTTGTCGATCAGTCGCGTCGACCCAACCCACGCGGCAACGGCTATCAAGGCTCCCTGCGAGGTGTCGGCAATAGGAAGCAGCGTGCACGGATCGACGATCTCGGCGTAATCCAGGCGAATACCCTCGTCCGCCGCGAACACCCTCGATATCGCTTCTTGCAAAATCTCAGCGCGACTCTCGCCACCTTCCAAAAGTTCGCAGGCCGTCTCCAGGGCTCGATGCAAAATCAGCGCCCGAAGCCGATCTTGTAGCGACAAATATCGATTGCGGGAGCTCATCGCCAGCCCGTCTCGCTCGCGAACAATCGGACAAGCCACCAACTGCACAGGAAAGTTGAGATCACGGATCATCGCACGTAACACCGCAACCTGTGCTGCATCCTTCTGCCCAAAGTACGCACGATCCGGGCCGACAATATTGAAAAGCTTGGCCACAACCGTCGCGACACCCCGGAAATGACCCGGACGCGAAGCCCCGTCTAACCGGTCTCCGATTCCCGGAACTTCAACGAACGTAATCGCGCCGGGCGCGTACATCTCTTCCGCACTCGGCGCAATGAGCAGGTCGATACCGGCAGCCTTCAACTTGGCACAGTCCTCCTCAAAAGCCCGAGGATAGGTCTCGAAATCTTCGCCCGCTGCAAACTGTGTAGGGTTAACAAAGATGGACACAACAACAGAATCACACTCTCCCTGCGCACGTCGTACCAACGAGAGATGTCCATCGTGCAAGGCTCCCATGGTGGGAACAAGCCCCAGTGTCCCTTTACGCCTCAGCTTGAGACAGGCCTGTTGCATCTGCCGGACAGTAGTAATGATTTGCATGCTCAGCTCCTGCCTGTAGGTACCAGCTTGGTGAATTCTTCAAAGGGATCATCCAGGCCTTCGCTCTGTACATTATCGTCAGCGCGCGCGAGCACATCAGGGCGCTCGTCCAGAGCCTCCAGCTGCGCGGCAACTTCGCGCGGTAGATGGTAGCTCTCCCCGTCTGCCGGAAAACTACGCGACGTCACATCGCTGCGATACCGTTCCAGCGCGCCGCCAAAAAACGTTGCTGCATCGGCATACCGACGCACAAACTTCGCGGGCGATGCAAACGTCAGATTGAACAGATCATGAAACACGAGAATCTGACCGTCGCAGTCAGGTCCGGCGCCGATACCGATGGTGGGTATCGTGCATCGCGTCGTAATTTCGGCGGCAACTTCGCGCGGAATCCCCTCGAGAACAATCGCAACCGCCCCAGCCTCCTGCAGCGCGGCCGCGTCGGCGTATAAGCTCTCGATCGCCTCAATCGATCGACCCTGAACGTGGTATCCAGACATGCGATGGAATGACTGCGGCGTCAGCCCAATATGAGCAACAACAGAAATCTCCGCATCCGTCATCCGCCGGACCAGGCCCGCGCGACGCTCGCCGCCTTCGATCTTCACCGCATGCGCACCCGATTCCTTAATGAACCGCGTGGCATTGCGAAGCGCTTCATCCGGCGACGCGTGGTACGACCCGAACGGCATGTCCGCGACCAGGAACGCTCGCTTCACCCCTCGCGCCACCGCACGGGTATGGTGCAGCATCTCGTCCATGGTGACCGGCAAGGTGCTCTCGTACCCGAGTACAGTCATCCCGACGGAATCGCCGACCAGAATGAGATCAATGCCGGCCTGGTCAACCAGGCGCGCTGTGGGGTAGTCGTAGGCTGTCAATGCAGTGATTGCAAGGCCAGCGCGTTTCATTTCAAGGAGGGTATGCGCCGTCACAGGACGTACCGGCGTGCTTGCTCCGTTCTCACGGAGTTGCGTAAGGCTCATGGTTCTCTCCAGTGCCGCTCCGCTCTGCTGACGCGGATGAGGCCCGAACATCCTCAGTATACTCTTCCCCACATGCCGCGAATCAGCGACAATAGGAACATGGAGCTTCTTGTCTATTCCGCTGACTGGTGCCGCGACTGCCGCGACGCCAAGCGCTTTCTTAACCTGCACGCAATTCCCTATACCGAGATCAATATCGAAAAGACGCCCGGCGCCGCAGAGCAGGTCATCGCCCACACCGGTAAGCGTGCCATCCCCCAGTTTGTCCTCAATGGAAAGTGGATCCAGCCGTACAAACCAGGACAAGGCTTTCTTCACGACGAGATGGCTGCGCTGCTAGGCGTAGCTTGAGTCTGCCGCAGGATTCAGTCAGCCGGAGCTAATCGGACTCGTCCAACTCCTGCGGCGAAGCATCACTGGTCACCGCTTCGGTATGGATGCCCGAGCTCTTCGCGGTATTGGAAGGACGAAACGGCCATCTCAATCGGAGAACCCGTTCGCGATCACTCTCGCGATGAGCTTCCTCGCTACGCCCCTTCAGAAGATCCGTAATCGTCATCACCCCAAGTAGTTTCCCGTCCGCGCTGACGACCGGGTACGCCGTCAGTTTCGACTCCGCCATCGACATCGCACACGCACGTAGCGTTGTAATCGGCGAGACCGTCTTTGGATTGCGATTCGCATCTGCCGCCAGCGGCGTCGACAGATCTTCCTTGCGCGCGGCCGCGGTCAACTGCCTTCGCGTCAGCGCGCCCGTCATGCGGCCTTCACTGTCCACCAGGGGAAAGATGCGCTGCCAGTGAGACCATGCCTCTCCTCCGCGTTCCTCCATCTTGCGCAGCCAGTCGGCAGCATCCTTGCGCGTTGCGTTCTCCGGCAGTGCAAACACACTGGTATGCATCGCCTGCGATACCAGGATTGCTTCGAGCGGGTCTGCGCCAAACTCACGGCTGAGATGAAGGCCCCGTCGACTGAGATTCTCCGTGAGCATCGACCGCGGCATCACCAGCACGCTCACAGCGTACGCAGCCACGCACGACAGCAACACCGGCAGCATCAGACCGCCGTTATGCGTGAGTTCCAGGGCCAGCATCGCCGAGGTCAGGGGTGCCCCAATCGCTGCTGACAGCACCGCACACATACCCACCAATACCCAGGCTCCCGTCGACATGATCGGCATAAGATGCCCAAGCGCGGCGCCCACAGCTCCGCCGATCATCAGCAACGGCGCAAGGATTCCTCCCGCTGTATTCGATCCAAGCGAGAAGGACCAGCTCAAGCTCTTGATAATGAGTATCCCTGCCAACAGCTTCCATGCTGAATCGCCCGAGATGAGTTTCTGAATGACGCTGTAACCCACGCCTAACGATTCCGGAAAGATATAACCGCACAGGCCAACAACCACGCCCCCAATCGCAGGCCACCACATCCAATGGATGGGCAGGCGTTCAAACATCGTCTCGAAGAAATGCACGGCCTTGCTCAGCCCCGCTGCCACCAGGGCCGCAATAATTCCCAGAACCAGCGCCCCCAGCATCGCCGAATGATAGATCGGCGCACCCGTCGGAACCATCTGCAGCACGCTCTGCGGGCCGAGCAACAGCCGCCGAACTGCCCCAGCCGTAACGCACGCAATCGCGACTGGCACGAGCGATCTTGGCTTCCACTCGAAGAGCAGAATCTCCACCGCCAGTAACGTGGCAGACATTGGACAGTTGAACGTCGCTGCCATGCCGGCCGAAGCGCCCGCAACCATCAGCACCGTTCGTTCAGAGCCAGTCATCGGCAACAGTTGTCCAAGCACGCTGCCTACCGCCCCGCCCGTGATAATCACCGGACCTTCAGCCCCAAACGGGCCACCTGAGCCTATAGAAATAGCCGTCGCAACGGGCTTCAGAATAGCGACTCGAGGCTGGACCCGTCCTCCGTTGAATACGATCGTCTCGACGGCCTCTGGCATACCATGCCCACGTACTCGCGGAGAAAGGTACCGTGCGATCAGGCCAACGATCAGTCCTCCCAAAACCGGCATCAGGATCAGCCACCAGTGCCTTCCCGCCTGCCAGGGATCTCGTTCAAGAAAGCTCCACCGCTGGAAGTAGAAGAGATTCGTGCTCAGTGAAATCATCTCCAGCAACATCCAGGCCAGAACCGCACTCACTGCTCCCAGCCCTGCCGCCAGCGAACTGGTATATAAAATCCGACTGTTCGCGGAGTAGTCTCGGAGTGCACCTGCAGGGTCTGAGGTCTTCAACGTCTGTTGCTCCTAGGGGGTTGAGTGTTCCACCGCGCCCTGCAGATCTCGCAACGCGTGGATAAGATGTTCGCAGAGCGGCGAAAGCTCGTGCAGATGCTCCGCCACTAGGCGATCCAAAATGTCATGACCGAGCGGCGTCAGCAGCACCAGAGACCGGCGCATATCCTTCGGGTCGCTCTCCCTGCGTACCAGGCCAGCACGTTCAGCCCGATCTACCAACTCCACTGTGCTGTTGTGTCGCAAGATCATCCGTTCCGCTAAGTACGTGATCGATGCCTGGTGCCCTTCCGGCATCGCCGCGATCACCTGCATCAACTGATATTGCTGTGCAGGGATTCCACACTTCTCCGATGCGCACTCGCTGAAACTGAGAAACTTCCGCATCTGAAATCGAAACTCTGCGAGGCTTTTTAGCTTGGACTGCGATTCCCGTACTTCGATTGAATCTGGCATAAGCACTCTCCCCATTGTATCGCGAAACGATATTCCTGAACAGGCTGAAGCTGCGAAGCAACTGGTTACACTAAACGTAGTCACTCGATACGTCCTTCTCTACCGATTGATTCTGAATGTTCTAACAGCCTTTCCGGAGTTTGCATATGATCGCCCGTTATACCCGGCCAGCGATGGCTGCCATCTGGTCCGAACAACGCAAGTACGAAAACTGGCTCCGGGTGGAGATTGCGGCGACCACCGCTCTTGCCCGTGCGGGAATTGTCCCTCCCTCAGCTGTTGAATCACTGCAACAACGCGCCTCCTTCACGATCGAACGCATCCACGAGATCGAAGCAGAAACGCGCCATGACGTCCTCGCGTTCACGACGGCCGTCGCCGAGTCGGTTGGCGAAGACTCCCGCTGGTTGCACTATGGCCTAACCTCCACCGATGTCGTCGACACGGCGCAGGGGCTAGCCCTCGTACAGGCATCTGCATTGATTCGTGAGGGTATTGTCCGTTTTCGCGACGTTCTGCGCAAGAGGGCTGTGGAATTCCAGCACACCCCCACCATCGGCCGCACCCATGGCGTCCATGCCGAACCCACCACCTTTGGCATGAAATTGCTCCTCTGGTATGCGGAAATGGGTAGGAATCTAAAGCGCTTCGACGCCGCAGCCGAAGACCTTCGGGTAGGGAAAATCTCGGGCGCGGTGGGTGCCTTCGGCAAGCTGAAGCCCGCGCACGAGGCTGCCATTCTGGCCGAACTCGGCCTGCAGCCAGCCCTGATCTCCACCCAGGTGCTCCAGCGCGACCGCCATGCGGCCTACGTCACCACCCTCGCGGTGCTTGCCTCGACCCTCGAGAAAATCGCCCTCGAAATCCGCCACCTGCAGCGCACCGAAGTCCGCGAGGCAGAGGAATTTTTCTCCGCTGGACAAAAAGGCTCCAGCGCCATGCCCCACAAGCGCAATCCCATCACCTCCGAAAACATCTGCGGACTCGCCCGCGTCATGCGGGGAAATGCGCAGGTCGCGCTCGAAAATGTTGCGCTCTGGCATGAGCGCGATATCTCCCACTCCTCCGCCGAACGCGTCATCCTTCCCGACACAACGATCCTGGCGGACTACCTCCTCGACCGTGCCGCCACGCTCATTGAACGCCTGCTCGTGTATCCCGCACGTATGCTGAAGAACCTCGAATCGACCAACGGTCTGGTATTCAGCGGCCAGTTGCTCATCGATCTCGCCGCCGCCGGCATGAGCCGCGAGGATGCGTACCGTCTGGTGCAGGGACATGCCATGAACGCCTGGACCAACGACCTCAACTTCCGAACACTCATCGGGGCCGACCCCGAGATCAATCAGCGACTGTCGCTGGAGGAGATTGCGGCAGCCTTCGACGTCCGCCGGCAACTCACCAACATCGACGAGGTATTTGCCCGAGTCCTGGCGGAGGGTTGACCCCTCCGCCTACCCTCGCACCTTCGCTCCATCCACCATGGCCCCCTTATTCTCCATCCTCGATACCGCACTCGCTTCGACCACCGAGCGCTCCGGCAACTGGCTCGCCTGCAAGCCAGGGTGCCACCAATGCTGCATTGGCGTCTTCGCGATCTCGCAATTCGACGCGGATAACCTGCGCCAAGGCCTGGCCATGGCTCCCGCAGACGTTGCAGATCGAATTCGCTCTCGTGCAGCAGAATCCCGCACGCGTCTCCTCGATGAATTTCCCGGCGATCCTCTGACCGGCTTGCTCTTCACCGAGCCGCAGCATGAAGAGGCCTTCGCCGACTTCGCCAACGACGAGCCCTGCCCCGTCCTCGATCCCGACACCGGCACCTGCGACCTCTACGCCTTCCGCCCCGTGCAGTGTCGAACCTTCGGACCGCCTGTCCGCGATGCTGACGACCAGCTTACGGTCTGCGAGCTTTGCTTCGTGGATGCGCCCGCAGACGAAGTCGCCCGCTGCGAGATGGACCAAAGCTGGCGCACGCAGGAGGAGGCGCTCATCGAGGTCGCCGAGAAGCAATCTGGCCGGCCTGGACCCACTCTGGTCGCCTTCGCCTTGGCTCCCCCGAACCACAGTCCCGTTTAGACCGCGCAGTCTCCGCAACGCCATCTACGCCTGTGTCGCTGGATAGCTCCGTGAATGCGAGCAATTTGGGAGATAATCGATCCAATGGCCTCCGCGACCATCACGCACAGCGCGCCGGACTGGGCGGCAACGTCCGCACTCCCCGCCAGCAAAACCCTCGTTCTCGCCATCACCGGCGCCAGCGGCTCTATCTTTGCCGTCCAAGCCCTGCGAGCCCTCGAACGCGACCCTCGCGTGCGCCGCGTCCATCTCATCGTCTCTCCAAGTGCACTTCGCGTTCTAGCCGAAGAGAGTGGCATCAGCCCGCGAAACTCAGTCGTCGAAAAGCTCCTGGGTCAACCATCCGAAAAAACCACGCTGCTCGCCCACGAGGACATTGGAGCCCCCATCGCCTCAGGTTCCTATCCTGTCGACTCGATGGTCGTTCTGCCCTGCTCCATGGGAACTCTTGCCGGAATCGCCCACGGAATGGCTGGAAACCTGATCGAACGAGCTGCCGACGTTTGCCTGAAAGAACGCCGCCGCCTCGTGCTGTGCGTGCGCGAGACGCCACTCAACCTGATTCAGATCCGCAACATGGCCGCCGCCACGGAAGCCGGCGCAACCATCTTTCCCGTGATCCCGACGTTCTACAATCACCCGCAGACCGTCGACGATATCGCACGAAACTACGCCCACCGCGTGTTACAGCATATCGGTTTGCCCCAGCCAGACGCGTATGTCTGGGGAGCAGACCAGCCTTCAGAAGATCTGATCTAACGCGATCGGCTGAGCGTGTACGTGCCCCCCGTGGGAGCCGGATTTTCCTTGAGAAAATCTACCGTCACTGCGGCTGCACGGTCGGGACACGTCTTCGGCGCCAAATGCCCACACCCCTGCAGGATATCCAGCTCCGACCGCGGATCGACTCCATGCATCTCCTGACCAATCGAAAGCGGCAGTAACTGGTCGTCACTTCCCCACACGATCAACAATGGCTCCGTCAGGCTGCCAAGCCGCGCGTCCAGAAGGTCCTTGCCGCCCTCCATCGAATCCATACTGCGGTCAACCACCCACTGCCCTTCCGCGACATGGCGCAGCGCGTCCTTGAGAACGAAACTCGGCATCGGCTTCGCATTCGGCTCCAGCAAGTCAGACAAATGCTGCAACTCTGCCTCGTTGGTAGGGTGAAAGATCTGCGGGCCGCCGACCACCTGGTGATGAATTCCGGCGCTGTCATAGACCACCACGCGATTGACCAGATCAGGGTGGTCGAGCGCGAGCTTCAAAACGATCCATCCGCCCATCGACCAACCGCCTACATTGGGCTTCTGAAGTCCAATGGCCTGAATGAAGTCCGCAACGAATTGTGTCTGCGTCGAAATCGAGTAATCACTGTCCCGGGGCTTGGGAGACCGTCCATACCCCAGCAGGTCAGGCGCATAGACGTGGAATCCCGAGCGTCGCAGCCGCTCCAGCATCGGCGCCCAGCTCTCATCCCGGTCGGCCAGACCATGCACCAGCACCAGCGGAATCCCGCCGCCCGGTATCCGCGATTCAGCCTCGTAGTAGTGCACGCGCCCCTCGGGCATCATCACGTAGTTGCTCTGCACCCGATGCAGAAAGAGACCGAAATGTGTTCCCTGCCGCACTACCCAAAGTGGGCGTTCGTAAAACAGGACACCGAAGGCGACCCCGACGACAACCATCAGCAGCAACAACCGCCCCAGCGTCTTCATTTCAAGCCCTCATTCATGGTCAAAGCCCTACGTATCACTGTACAGGCGCGCGCTGTCAATGCGAAGTCCCCAAGCTCCAACACCTGCCGTACATCACCCCACGCCACCTCGCTCGCGTCCGAGCCCGAAAGCAATTCTCCTCCCAGCACCCGGCACAAGATGTCGACGATGACGTAGTGATATTGCACGCGGCCCACGGCGTCACGCTGGATGATATCGATCATCTGCACCTCAGCTAATGGCTCGACGCTAAGTCCGGTCTCTTCCAGCGTCTCGCGAACACAGGCCTCGCGGAGGCTCTCGCCCAGCTCAATCGCGCCGCCCGGCAAGCTCCAGCCTCCCGCCATGGGCTCCGATCCGCGACGAATCAGCAGAACTTCCGTCCGTCCCTCGACCTCACGCAGAACCACGGCACCCACGCCTGGAATTGGAAACTTCGGATATTCGCGCGACGATCCCATTGGCCTATTTCAACGGTTTTCCGTACTCTTCGCCGAAAACCGTATGAGAGGGATCGAAGCGGCCGCTATCGAACTTGTCCATACCTTTCAGGTGCCCCACGGCCAGCATCGAAACCACCCAGTAGCTCATCGGCAAACGCAGCGTCTCGCACACGCCGCGCTGCTCAAAACCCTCCAGCATGGCCGTGTCGTACCCCAGCACTTCGGCCATCCACATCATCGTCGTCAACGCGACGGTCACCTGCTTGTTTAGCCAGCCAGCCATCTCATCGCGGGAAAACTCGGAAAGATACTCAGGAACACTCGCTGCCGCCTGCGCCGCATAACTCTCCGGCATACCCCCCGCTCGACCCATCCGCAACATCTCCTCCAGGTCCCGTCGCCATCCGTCGCGGTCGCCACACGCAACGATGACCGCCGACGCTTCCTCCACCTTCGCCTGGTTATAACTGACCGCGCGCAGCCGCCTCAGCTGCTCCCGGTCTTGCACCACGATGAAGCGCCACGGCTGCATATTGTAGCCACTCGGGGCGTGCAAGCCGGAATCGAGAATTTGCCACAGATCTCTTGGCGGGATCGGCTCTCCGTCGAAACTGGGCGTCGAGCGCCGGTCGCGGATGGCCTGTGCCAGGGACTTCTGAAAGCTTGCCATGAACTCTTCTCCGAATCTCTCTTCCTCGTTCAGTCACATGCTCGCTGAAGCGTTTGCAGTCAGTAACAGATGCCCTATATTTGCCAAATCCACCCCGGGGAAATTCCATCCTCCCACCTGGCTCGATCGCCTCGCCATGAGAAACATCCACCATACTAGGGGATATTCGAGATTGTCTGCTCAGTGATCAATGGCTCGTGTCCTTCCGAATCCGCAAAAATCCAGACTCCGCTAAAGGCCTGGCGCAACTCGATGTGCGCATCCAATAATGCCTTCGCCGCCGCTTTACTGCGCGCGATCGCCGCAGCCGCATCACTCTCGTCATCCACTGGAATATGAAGAATCAGATTTAAGTCCTTGCCATCATCGGATTGCTGGGCAGAAATACCCGTGAACCGATATTCGACCGCCCCGCCCTTACCATCGCCCGCCTTCAGAACCAGCGGATGATTCGGACTAATACCGCCGGCCAGCTCGGGCGGCGCTGCAACTCGGCGCTCGGAAGACAAACGGTCCAGGTTCGTACTTGTCACGAAGTTGGCAGGGCGCAACAGCTCAGCCGCCTGTCCATAGAAGATCCACGCCAGCCAGAGCTCATCGGCTTTGGCATACGTCCGCGCGCTTTTCCAATACCAGTCTCCATCGTGACCAGCCATGGTCCGTGCGCGTGGATAGAAGCCGGCCAGCTTCCATACCCCGTCGTCCTGGCGCAGCAAGAAGGAAAGCAGCCACGGATGGTCTCCAGTGGCTTCAACCATCGCAAATCCATACAGCCCTCGAGGAAGTCCCGAGATGGCGAAGTCGGTCTCCGACGTGGTGCCGGCGAGCGGACAACTGAAGTTAGCTTCGGAGGTGTCATTGGCTGCGCGCGGGCGCGCGTCAAGCTCGTAAATCTGCACCACCCGAAGTTCGCCACTGCCCATTCGCGCAGCAGTCCCCCGTATCAGGCTCTCCGTAGGCCCGAACGCCGAGGCGCTCGAAAACTCCGTGATCGTCATCCCCTGCACCTTGGCGACATCGGCGGCCTGCACGGCTTGCGCCAGAGTAAGGGCGGCCGCACTCAGTCCGTCGCGGATATCGGAGGTCATCCTGGCTTGCGTAACGCACGTCTGTGCCAGCAAGACAGAAGGCGAAAGCGTCAGAAGCCCCCCCAGAATGACCCCCGCTCGAATCCCTTGGCGACTGAGCCCTTTCCGCTTGTCTCTCACTCCAGGCTCCTCAGTACGTGCATCTTGCCTTGCCCAGCATACGGAGGCCGGGGTTGAGAGTCCAGCGAACCGCTCGTCCTACCGCTTGACCATTGCCAAAAAGATCACATCCCCGGACTTTGGCGGTATTCTGAAGCGGTGAAGCTACCCTCTTGCCGGCCCGCACGTCCGAAGCAGAAGATGCACCCGACTTATCATCTACGAAGAATTTCCCGCGTTGCTGGAGCGCTCCTCGTTCTATTCGCCGTCGCGACGGCCATGCGCAGCCAGAGCCTGCCTGCCACGCCGCCGACGGCCGTGCCCGGACAAGCGGCTCCCGGCACCCCGCTGGCTCCAGGCAGCCCCCAGGCTCCAGGCACCCCGCAGCCCGTGGTCCCCGCACCCGACCCGCCACGCCACGCGGAGATCATCCTCACCCACGGCCTCCTGAAGATTCGAGCGGATAACTCCAGCCTGAATCAGATTCTGCGGTCGATCTCCCACATCACGGGCCTGAAAATCACCGGCGGCGTTGAGGAGCAGCGCGTCTTTGGCACCTACGGTCCGGCCCCGTTATCGAGCATTTTGGCAACGCTGCTCGATGGAACCGGGTCGAACATCCTCCTGCTGGGTGGCAATCCGGGCACTCCGCCGGAGCTCGTCCTGACCTCTCGTGCCGGTGGAACGGAGCCGCCTGGACCGAACTCCCCGGCCTACGCGATGTATGACGATCGTACCGACCGCTCCGACCGCGTTACGCCCGCCGCAGCACCGTCCCCGGGCACGACCTCGCCGACCCCAGCGCCTGCCGCCTCAACAACCAGCGCGCCAGCCACATCCGTGCCCAACGGTCCCGCCAAGGTCTTGACACCGGAGATGGTGATGCAGGAGCTTCAGCAGATGCAGGCTCAGCAGGATCAGAAAAATAAGAAGACGACGTCGAACCCGCCCCCCACAAGCTCAAATCCCCAGTAATCGAGAGAAATTCAGGGTCCTTAGCTACCGGTGCTTATGCTCGCGCGGGCGGTCTGGCCGCGCCGCGCGGTAGATTCGGCATGCACGCGGAGAACGCGAAACATAGCCTGACAGATGGCATAAGCCAGTAGAACTCCGAACGCCAACGACGCGAGAACGGCTCCCACCAGCAATATCGGCGAATTCATGCGACAACGTCTCCTTGGGCTACTTCCGCTGCTCTGTTGGGATGCGAGCAGAGAGAATCAACTTCAATTCGCAGGCCAAGGCTATTTTGGACGATTCCATCGAAACTTCCACTACAAATTTGACGCACGATATTACCTAAGGATATTACCCCTGTTCCGGTAGGGTGGTGGATTTCTGAGTTTGCCCAGCATTTTGGCGAATTCTTGTGCGGCTTAGCCCGGCTTCGGGTTACAAATCGGCTGCTTTAGCCCGGTTTCGGATAGCATTTTGGGAGGTATTTCCGTCAAGTTTCCGGAAAAGCGTCAAGTGTCCTTGACAGTGGGTCAAATGACCCAACAGGCGTTCCATGCGGAGAGGCGCGGGGTCGGCAGAGCGGCCTAAGTCGTCCCGGGTCCCGAACCTAGTAGACTAGAGACTTGGCCTCTTCGACCCAAACTCCGTCCAAGAACCTGACGCACATCGACGTTCGCGGGGCGCGTCAGCACAACCTGCAGAACGTTTCTGTGTCGATTCCGCGCAACACCCTGACCGTCGTCACAGGACTTTCCGGCTCCGGCAAGAGCTCGCTCGCGTTCGACACGATCTACGCCGAAGGGCAGCGGCGGTATGTCGAAACCCTGTCGGCCTACGCGCGCCAGTTTCTCGACCAGATGGAGCGGCCGGACGTCGACTCCATCGACGGCCTCTCGCCTGCCATCTCCATCGAGCAGAAGACCACCTCCCGCTCGCCTCGTTCCACGGTCGGCACCATTACCGAGATCTACGACTACCTGCGCCTGCTCTATGCGTCGGTTGGCCAGCCGCATTGCCCTAACTGCCACCGCCCCATCTCGCGGCAGACCGCCGAGCAGATCGTCGCGCAGATTGTGGAACGCAGCCGGGCCGATTCACCTGGCGAACGCATTACGGTGATGGCGCCGATTGTGCGCGGGCGGAAGGGCGAGTTCCGCGAAGAGATTGAGGCGCTCGATAAGAAGGGCTACCGCGTTCGCATCGACGGAGAGATCACCGAGGTCGAAGAGGGGATGCGCCTGGAGAAGCGCAAGAACCACACCCTCGAAGCCATCGTGGATCGCATCATTCTGAAGCCGTATCCCACCGAGCCCCTCGCGGACGGCGCGCAGGCCACCGCCGGGTACGACACACGCAGGCTCTCGGCCGCGGTTGCCAGCGCCCTGCAACTGGCCAACGGACTTGTACTCATCGGCCTGCAGGCACCCAACGGCAAAGCCACCGAAACCCTGTTCAGCTCGTCGATGGCGTGCCCGGAGTGCGGCATCAACGTGGCCAAGCTTGAGCCGCGCAGCTTCAGCTTCAACTCCACCTACGGAGCGTGCCCGGAGTGCCATGGGCTTGGCTCGATCTACGATTTCGATCCGGCGAAGACTATCTCCGACTGGTCCAAGCCGCTGCTGGACGGCGCCATGGGCCCGGGCTCTTCCTCGCAATACCTGCTGCGCCTCATCAAGCTGGCGGCCGAAAAATACAAGATCAACCTCAAGCAGCCGTTCTCTGCGCTCACCAAGGACGAGCAGCAGTTGCTGCTCTATGGGCCACCGCGCAACGAAGTCCGCCGCACCGGATTCCACGGCATCCTCAACTGGCTGCGCGATACGCTCGACGACACCAAGTCCGAGGGCTATCGCGAGTACATGATGCAATTCATGTCCGCGACCGAATGTCCGCGCTGCCACGGTCGCAGGCTGCGGCCTGAGTCGCTCGCCGTAACCCTCCCGCTCGCCGATGCTGCGATGCATCCGCCCAGCACGCGCGACGAGACCGAGCCCATCGAAGCAGCGGACGCACGTCGCGACGCCTCCATTGCAGACTTCACGGCACTGTCGCTGGAGCGCGCTCTGATGGCGGCACGCTCCATGGCGTTCAGCGGGCGCGAACGCCTGATCGCCGACCGCCTGCAGCGCGAGATCGTCGAGCGCCTGGAGTTCCTCAACGCCGTGGGGCTTGGATATATCTCGCTCGATCGCAGCGCCGCCACGCTCTCCGGAGGGGAAGGCCAGCGCATTCGACTGGCCACACAAATCGGAAGCAAGTTACGCGGCGTGCTCTATGTGCTCGACGAGCCCAGCATCGGCCTGCATCAGCGCGACAACCAGCGGCTCATCTCAGCGCTTGAGGATCTGCGCGACCTGGGCAACACCGTGCTTGTCGTCGAACACGATGAAGACACGATTCGCAAGGCCGACTACGTACTCGACCTGGGCCCGGGCGCCGGCAAGAATGGCGGCCACATCATGGCCTCGGGCACACCCGCCGAGATCATGGCGAATCCGAACTCGGTGACCGGGCAGTATCTCGCCGGGCTGATCGACATCGTCACGCGACCCACGCCGGACCAGGCCCCGCGCCCTCTCTCCGGCCGCTGGCTCTCGGTGCAGGACGCGGCCTCACACAATCTGCAGAACGTCACCGCCCACTTCCCGCTCGGCGTCATGACTGTGGTCTCCGGGGTCAGCGGCTCCGGCAAAAGCACGCTGGTCAACGACATCCTGTACCGCTCGCTGGCCAAGGAGCTCTACGGTTCCCGCGAAGAGCCCGGACGGCACAAGGCCATTCACGGCGCCGAACAGCTCGACAAGGTGATCCAGATTGACCAGTCGCCGATCGGGCGCACGCCGCGCTCGAACCCCGCCACCTACACCGGCGTGTTCACCGCGATCCGCGATCTCTTTGCCATGCTGCCAGAGTCGCGGGAGCGCGGCTACAAGCCCGGGCGTTTCAGTTTCAACGTGCAGGGAGGACGTTGCGAAGCCTGCCAGGGCGAAGGTCAGCGGCGCATCGAGATGAACTTCCTGCCCGACGTGTACGTGCTGTGCGAGATCTGCAACGGCCGGCGCTACAACCAGGAGACGCTCAGCGTAAAGTTCAACGGCTACTCCATCGCCGACCTGCTCGAGCTGGCCATTGAAGACGCGCTGCCGGTGCTCAAAGAAATTCCCGCCGTAAACCAGAAGCTGCAGACGCTGGTCGACGTCGGCCTCGGATACATTCACCTCGGCCAGTCCGCAACCACGCTCTCGGGCGGCGAAGCGCAGCGCATGAAGCTGGCCCGCGAGCTCTCCAAACGCCAGACGGGGCGGACGCTTTACCTGCTCGACGAACCGACCACCGGGCTGCACTTTGACGACGTGCGCAAGCTGCTCGAAGTGCTGCATCGCCTGACGGATCTTGGGAATACGGTGATCATCATCGAGCACAACCTGGACATCATTCGCAACGCGGATTACGTGATCGACATGGGTCCGGAGGGTGGCGAGGGCGGTGGCCGCATCGTCGCGCAGGGGCCGCCGGAGGCCGTCGCGTACACTGCCGGCTCGCATACCGGGCACTTTCTCAAGCGCTATTACGCGGACGCGGGTGCATTGAATTCAAACGGACATCGGCCGCCAATCGATCTTCCGGACCTGGAGAAGAAGGCGCCCAAACCGAAGTTCATCGCGCCGGAGAAAAAGACTGGCGTTCCGACGGCCTCCAAGAAGAAGCCCGAACCCACTGAGCGTAAATCTGCTGCCAAGAAGGCGGCGAAAACGCAGACAGCCAAGACGCCGGCGCGGAAGGCGAAGTAATCTGGACTCAGTCCTATGAGCAATCTTCCCGTCCCCGAGGCAGTCGAGCCCAAAGTCCTCGACATCCAGCACGATACCGATCCGGCCAAGGACCACGGGCTGGCGCGGCGCATTCCCCATATTGGCCACGCGATCTTGTTCTTTTCGCTGGCCTTCCTGATGGTCGTGCTGTGTCAACTGGCGATCTTCACGCTGGCGCACATTCGTCTGGAGTCGGCGTTGCAGCATCCGGGACTGGGACTGGCATCGCAGGCGTTGGCCTACGTGCTCACGCTGGCGGCGTCGGCGTGGCTGTTTCCGCATCTGTGGGATGTGTCGTTCGCGCAGGGAATTCATTGGAATTTTCTGGCGGCGCGGCGGTACTGGTACTGGATCGTCGGCGGAGGGGTGTTGCTGAGTGCCGCGGCGCAGGGCGCCTTGCAACTGCTTCCGACGCCGAAGACGACCACGTTCGACAACATCCTCACGACGCCGCACGCAGCGTGGCTGTTGATGGCCTTCGCTGTTTTGCTGGCGCCGCTGACCGAGGAGCTGGCGTTTCGCGGCTTCCTTCTGCCGGCGCTCGCCACCGCGTACGACTGGCTGGCGCTGGAGCGCAGCCCCGCCGGCCTGGATCGCTGGCAGCGCAGCTCGATGCATTCCACCTCTGCGCTGATCTTCTCGGCAATCTTTTCCAGCATCCCCTTCGCTCTGCTCCATGCCGATCAGCTGGCGCACGCGTGGGGAGTGCTTGGCGTGCTGTACGGCGTGAGCCTCGTCCTCAGCTTCGTGCGGATTCGCACGCACTCGCTCGCCTGCTCGACGCTGATGCATGCCACGTACAACTTTTCAATTTTTGTGGCCATCTTAATCTCAACGGGTGGATTTCGGCATCTGGATAAACTGAGCCATTGATGCCGTCAAGGAACGTCAGGGCCCCTGAGAAGGAAGAACCACGCATGTCGAGAGTGCATAAATGCCCCCATTGCAGCTGTACCGATACGTTCCGCGTCCATCGCAACCCCAGGGAGTACCTGATGTTGGGATATCGCGCGTATTTGTGTGCCGAGTGCAAGAGCCGGTACCTGGTGTTCGACCTCGGCAAAGTGCTGGAGTGGCGGTCTGCGCCCTAGCCTCGCGGGCAGGTCGCTGACAGTTCGCACGCAGTTCCTCTAAACTGGTAGGGACATGATTCCTACGCTTGAATGGACGCCCGCCGGCGTCAACTTCCTTGATCAGACCAAGCTTCCTCTTGAAGAGACCTACGTTCTTGCCACGGACTACCAGCAGGTAGCCACCGTCATCCGCGACATGATTGTGCGGGGAGCTCCGGCAATTGGTGTCTCCGGCGCGATGGGCGTGGCGATTGGCATTGAACGCAGCCAGGCGTCGACGCTACAGGAACTTACTGCTGAGGTTGAGGTCATCTGCTCTACGCTGGCGGCGACCCGGCCGACGGCGGTTAACCTTTTCTGGGGCATTGGCCAGGTGCGGGATCTCTTCAACGCGCTCGCCGCAAAGAACACGCCGATCCCCGAGATCAAGGCTGCCGTCGTCGCGCTGGCCAAGCGGCTCTATGACGAAGACATCGCGCAGTGCAAAGCGCTCGGCGCCCACGGCGCGGCCTTGCTGCCGAAGGACGGCACGGTGCTCACGCACTGCAACGCGGGAGCCCTCGCTACCTGCGGCTATGGCACGGCATTGGGCGTCATTCGCGCCGCGGTCGAGCGCGGCCACCAGATTGATGTGCTCGCCGACGAGACTCGCCCCTACCTGCAGGGTGCGCGCCTCACCGCCTGGGAGCTGATGAAGGATTCCATTCCCACCACCGTGCTGTGCGACAACATGGCCGGCCACCTGATGAGCAAGGGCCGCATCCAGGCAGTCATCGTCGGCGCTGATCGCATTGCGGCCAACGGCGATACCGCCAACAAGATCGGCACCTACAGCGTTTCTATCCTGGCGAAAGAGCACGGGATTCCGTTCTACGTTGCCGCGCCCTTCAACACCATCGATTTGGCGACGGCCACAGGCGAGGGCATTCCCATCGAGCAACGCGATGCGCGCGAGGTGACGCACTCCAACGGCAAGCAGATGACGCCCGACGGCGTGGGCATCGAGAATCCGGCGTTTGACGTCACTCCGGCGAAGTACATCACCGCAATCATCACCGAGCGCGGCGTGCTGCGCGCGCCCTACAACGAGTCCATCCGCGCCATGGCGCGGGAGTCGGAACGGGTTCTCGCGGCCGTCTAGTCGAATCTCCGTTGAGCTAATCCGTAGGGACGCTGTCTCACTCGATGGGTCATCGCGACATGCAGGTTTGGAGACGAATCATGTGCACACGTTTCGTCCTGGTGCTGGCTGTCGCGACGCTCGGGTCGGCAAGCGGTGCGCAGTCTGCGCCGCCGACGACCTCGGCCCCTGCCCTTGAGCCGAGCCCGCGATCGATCGCGCTGAGCGTCGTTGTGCAGGATCAGGTTGGCCATCCTGTTCGCGGACTGAGTTCACAAAATTTTCGCGTCACCGAGGGTGGAGCTCCGCAAACCATCGCTCGCGTGGAAGAGCATTCATCTCAATCTCCAACTGCGACGGCGACCTCCTTCCCTTCTCTGCCTCCCGGCACATTCACCAACTACACGCCCATCGCCTCCGGCGAAACGCTTAACATCCTGCTCATCGATGCGCTCAATACGCCCATGAAGGATGAGGGCTTCATCCGCTCGCAGCTGCGGCAATACGTTCTCCACGCCAATCCAAACACGCGCATCGCGGTTGTCGGCCTGGCAAACCACCTCATTCTTTTGCAAGGCTTCTCCTCGGATCCTTCCGCGCTGCGCGACGTACTCGAGCGCAAACTCATCCCCCGTGTCCCTGCCAGTGCGGACCCTCCCGGAGCCGGGCAGCAGGTCGTCTCGAATCCCTCCACGTCCTCATCGGTAGCGTTGCCGACGGTCAAGGGAAGCCCCTCGGCCATCTACGTTGCAGCGAATCTGCGAACGTTTGAGCAACAGCTCGGCGCGTTGGAGACCTCCTTCCGCGTGCAGTACAGCCTCGATGCGTTCAACACGCTGGCCCATTATCTTGCAGCATTTCCGGGACGCAAAAACCTGATCTGGTTCTCTGGGTCTTTCCCCTTCAACCTCGTTCCCGACCCCTCGCTGCCACATCCTTTCAACGTTGCAGATACCGATGCAGACGAGTTCCGTGAAACAGTCAAACTGCTCTCGAAGGCGCAGATCGCGGTGTATCCCGTTGACGCCCGAAGTCTGATTACAGCTTCAGCGAGCAACGCGAATCCGGGTAAACCTGTCCGCAGCGCCAGCATCGATCTGAGCAAGACGAACCAATCGGAGGCGGCCGAGCACTCCATGATGGAGGCGATCGCAGCCAGTACCGGCGGCCGCGCGCTCTACAATCCGCAGAGCCTGGTCGATGCGGTCAACAGCGTGGTGGCCGCTGGAAGCAACTACTACACGCTCACGTATAGCCCAAGCCCGGATGCCGATGATGGCTATCGTCCAATCCACGTCGAGGCAGTGGGAGAAGTCGCCGGGCAACACCTGCAACTCTCCTATCGGCGTGGCGATTACAGGGGCGAGGCAGCAAGCCACGGCAGGGCTGCGGCCTACTACGATGCCGCGATGAGCCGGGGAGGGCCGGCGCCGGAAGACTTGCTGTTCCGAGTCCGCGTTTTGCCCGCCTCCACGACCACCGAGACGACGCTCGCCCCTGGCAATGAACTCACTCCCGTCCTGCCGTCGAAGGGACCGTTTCGCCGCTACGATCTCGATTTCCTCTCGCTGCCGGGCGAACTCACCTTCGCCCGGCAGCCCGACGGCCGCCGCATCGCGAAGATCGAGTTCCTCGCGTATGTCTTCGATACAGAAGGTGACCTGCTGGCCACCAGCAGCCGAGCGCTTACCCTTGAGCCGAGGTCGAACGATGACGCAAAGCTCGCGCATGCGCTCATCCAATATCACCTCGAGGTCAGCGTGCCGGATTTCGTCGAGACCTTCCTGCGCATAGCCATGCGCGACGTCACCAGCAACCGGTTGGGCGTGATCGAGATTCCTACCTCCGCGGTAACCTCTCTGCCTCCAGCGACCTACGCGCCGCCACCTCCGGCCATTTCCAAACCAGTGCCAGCGCCTGTCGGCCCGGGTGGACGATAACCCCCTCTGCAGGTCTAAAATACCGTTCAGTGAGGACGCCTGACACCCCAGCGGGCAAGCCCGCCGGGGACCCCGATTCTCCCTCGTCCATGACCCCGGCCATCTTCAATCCGCATACGCGCTCCCTGGTTCGTGGGAATGTCATCGTCTATACCAGCGTGGCGGTCGCGACCCTGATGTCGAGGTTCCCTCACATCCGCCCCACCCCGTGGCTGATTCTCCCGTTCCTCGGCTGCCTGGCCGGCATGGGCGACACGCTGCGCTGCATCCAGAAACGCTGGAACCTTTACCACGGCGGCGTGATGTTCTGCCTCTACATGGACCTGATGGCCATCATGCTGGTGCTGTTCTTCCTGGTGTATCCGTACGTGGTGTGGCTGGGCGAAGCGTAGGCGACGGGCCGCGTGGGGGCGGGCAGCCTGTAAACTTGTATCTGGATGTCCCATAAAACGTTCTACGTCACCACACCGATCTATTACGTCAACGCGCGCCCGCATATTGGGCACGCGTATACGACCATCGTCGCGGACGTGCTCGCGCGGCGGCATCGCCTGCTCGGCGACGACACCTTTTTTCTCACCGGCACGGACGAGCACGGCCAGAAGATTGAGCGGTCCGCCGCCGTCGCCGGGATTCCGCCGCAGCAGTTCGCCGACCAGGTTTCGAAGTCCTTCGAGGATCTCTGGAAGCGCATGGGGATTACCAATAACGATTACATTCGCACCACCAGCGAGAAGCATAAGCGCGGCGTGCAGAAGCTGTTTTCGACCTTGTACGAGCGCGGGTTTATCTATCTTGCGAGCTATACCGGCAGCTACTGCGTGTCGGATGAGGCGTTTGTCGATGCGCCGGTTGGAACGCCGTGTCCGGATTGCGGGCGGCTGCTCGAAGAAGTTACGGAAGAGAATTTTTTCTTCAAGCTGTCGGAGTTTCAGCAGCCCATCATTGAGCTGATTGAGTCGGGCAAGCTTTCCATCACGCCGGAGTCGCGTAAGAACGAAGTGCTGAGCTTTGTACGCGGCGGGCTGAAAGACCTCAGCATCTCGCGCTCGAGTTTTACGTGGGGGATTCCGGTGCCGGAGCCTGCGGCGAACCTGGCCGCGCAGAAGCATGTGATCTACGTTTGGCTCGATGCGCTGGCGAATTACATGACGGCGCTTGGGTATGGCTCGGACGACGAGAGCTTGTATGAAAAATTCTGGCCTGCGGATTTGCATCTTGTGGGCAAGGAGATTATTCGCTTCCACTGCGTGTACTGGCCGGCGTTTCTGCTGGCCGCGGAACTGCCGCTGCCGAAGGCTGTTACCGCGCATGGTTGGCTGCTGTTTGAAGATTCGAAGATGTCGAAGTCGAAGGGGAACATCGTTCGGACGGAGACGATTCTCGATGCGTTTGGCGATGAGGTGTATGGCAAGCAGTTTCCTGAGAGTGCGAAGGGCGAGCGGGATTTGTTTGCTTCGGATGTGCTGCGGTACTTTCTTCTGAGGGAGATTCCGTTCGGGCAGGATGGCAGCTTTAGCTTCGATGCGCTGATCACGCGGTACAACGCGGATTTGGCGAATGGGTATGGGAATCTTGTTAGCAGAACGCTGAGCATGATCGGGAAATATCGAACGGCGTCGATCCCGGCCAAATCTGATCCGGAATTTATCCGACTACTTCTTGGTGATGTTCAGAATCAAATCAAGGAAGCATTTCGCGACCATCGTTTCGAGCAGGCTCTTCAGTCAATTTGGAAGTTCGTCACAAGCGTCGATCAATACATCAGCGAAGCAGCGCCTTGGAAGCTCGCCGCGGATGCTTCAAGATCCGCAGATCTCGAAGCAGTTCTATACGTGACTGCAGAATCCATCCGCATCATTACGGCATTGCTCTATCCGATTCTGCCCTTTGCTACCGCCAAGGTATGGGCGCAGCTTGGGTTGGGCGACATCGAAGCTGCTGCTCGCAATGGCGAACTTAACAATCTTGAATGGGGCGGGCTTAAGCCTGGCACCAAACTTGGGCCGCTTGGGCCTATTTTCCCTCGCGCCGACAAAGGACTCGCACAGATTATGACTGACATGGAAAACCCCACCCCCACAGATAAAGAACCCATAGACCCCGCCGCCGTCCCGCCCACGATCGCGCCCGACGCTGCGCCGCGCACCACCACGCTCGACCCCGCAGCGGCCCTCCCCGTCGGCGGCAGCACTGCCCTCACCCCCGGCCCCGACCCCACCAAGCCTGCTCTCGACCCGGCCGCCGTACCCTCGCCTCTCGAATCTCCGGCTGTCGAGTCTCCGCAGATCACCATCGACGACTTCGCCAAGATCGAGTTGCGCGTCGCGCAGATCCTCGTCGCCGAGCGCATCCCCAAGGCCGATAAGCTGCTGCGGCTCGAGGTGGACCTGGGCCCCGATTTCCCGAAGCGACAGATTCTTTCCGGCATCGCGGAGTGGTACGCGCCGGACGACCTCATCGGCCGCCGCATCGTTGTCATCACCAACCTCGCGCCCCGCAAGATGCGCGGGCTCGAGTCCCACGGCATGCTGCTCGCCGCCTCGCACGGAGAAGGCGGCAAGCCCGTCCTCGCCACCTTCGGCGAAGACATCGCACTAGGCTCTCGGCTCAAGTAACACCTGCCTTTCTCTACCCTCTACACTCTGGCCCTATGCTCATCGACTCTCACTGCCATCTCGACGACTACGAGGACGTCTCCGCGATCCTCGCACACGCACGCGAAGCCGGCGTTGGGAAGCTGCTCGCCATCGGCATCGGCGACGGGCCGGACACCATGCACCGCGCGCTTGATCTCGCACGCATGCACCCGGAGATTTGGGCTACTGCCGGCATTCATCCGCAGGAAGCGCACCAGGCCACGCCCGAAAATCTTGCCCGGCTGGCCACGCTTGCCGGAGATCCGCGGTGCCTCGCCGTCGGCGAGATCGGTCTCGACTACTACCACCTCGACAACCCTGACATTCCGACGCAGCAGGCCGCGTTCGTTGCGCAGATGAAGATTGCTGCGGCGGCGCGGAAGCCCATCACCATCCATTGCCGGACCTCCGAGCTGGCCATTCCCGCTGCCAAGGCTAAGTACGAGCCGGCGGACGCCTGGGAAGATTTGCTCCGGCTCATCCACGAGCACTGGACGCCCACCGGGCTGCCCGGCATCATGCACTGCTTCTCGGGGAATGAGGAGCAGGCCGCCCGTTCGCTGGCTGCCGGCTTCTATCTTTCGTTTGCGGGAAATGTGACGTACCCCAAGTCGACCACCATCCAGGCTGTCGCTGCGAGCGTGCCCGCCGATCGCATCCTGGTCGAAACCGACGCGCCCTTTCTCGCGCCCATCCCACTTCGCGGCCAGACCAACGAGCCCGCTTTCGTCGCTTACACGGCCCGCTTCGTGGCCGACCTTCGCGGCATCACAACCGACCAGCTGGCGGACTTGACCACCTCCAATTTCGGTGCGCTCTTCCCTGCGTCACTGTCGGTTTCTTCGCACATCTGACACAATGAAGAGCAATCACCCAGGACGCGGCATCTAACCCTGTACGAGGACGACAAACATGGCAGCGGATAACAGTTTCGATATCGTGAGCAAGGTAGATATCCAGGAAGTGAAGAACGCAATCGACCAGGCGAGCAAGGAGGTCCACGCGCGCTTTGACCTCAAGAACTCCAAGTCCAGCATCGCGCTCGAGGGCGACGATGTGGTGCAGCTGGCCTCGCAGGATGAGTACACGCTCAAGGCCGTGATCGAGATCCTCGCGCAGAAGTTCGTCAAGCGCAGCGTCTCGCTCAAGAATCTGGAGTACGAGAAGATTGAGCCGGCCTCGAACTCTTCCGTGCGCCAGAAGATCAAGCTCAAGCAGGGCATCTCGTCGGAGCCCGCGAAGAAGATCGTCGCGCTGATCAAGGATTCCAAATTGAAGGCCCAGGCCAGCATCCAGGGCGACACCGTGCGCGTCACAAGTAAAGACCGCGATACCCTGCAGCAGATCATTGCGCTGCTGCGCGGCAAGGAGCTTGGGATCGACCTCCAATTCACGAACTTCCGCTCGAATTAGGGTTGATTGGGCGCAGTCTAAACGCCAACCAGCTTCAAATCACAACCTGTAGATTCGTTCACCTGCTACTCTTAATCAAACATGAGCACGATCTCCATCGCGACGGCTGCCGAAGTCTTCGACCTCCTGAAGGACGATCTTGCCGCAATTGAGGTCGAGTTCTCCCGGCAGGCCGATTCACCCGTCGCCGTTGTCACGGACATTGCCAACTACCTCATCGCCGGGGGCGGAAAGCGCATTCGCCCGCTGCTGCTGCTGCTCTCGGCGAAGTCGCTGCATTGCGCAAGCGACGCACGCATCCGCCTGGGCGCCGTCGTCGAGATGCTGCACACCGCCACGCTGGTCCACGACGACATCATCGACGAAGCCAATACCCGCCGCGGCCGGCCCTCCTCCAACACCACCTGGGGCAACGCCAAATGCGTCCTGGCCGGCGACTGGCTGTACATGCAGGCCTTCCAGACCGCGCTGGCCGAACGCAACTTCCGCATTCTCGATCTGCTCATTTCGCTCACCCAGGAGATGGTCGAAGGCGAGCTGCTGCAGATGGAGAAGCTCGGCCACCTGATCAACGAGGAAGAGTACTTCGACCTGATCTATCGCAAGACCGCGTGCCTGTTCAAGGTGTCCATGCAGCTCGGCGCGGTCATCGCAAATCCCACCGTCCGCGACGGCGAACGTCCCTTCGAGGACACGCTCGGTGAGTACGGCCGCAATCTCGGCCTCGCCTTCCAGATTGTCGACGACGTCCTCGACCTCACCGCCAACGACGAGGTCCTCGGCAAGCCCGCCGCCTCCGACCTGCGCGAGGGCAAAGCCACGCTGGCGGTGATCCACGCCCTCGAACGCGGGACGGGTGCCGATCGAGAAGCCATCCGCACCGTCCTGGCCGACCGCAGCTTTGCCCGCGTCGCGCACGCCGACATCCTCGAGATCCTGCACCGCCACGGCTCGCTGTCCTACGCCATGGACACGGCCTGCGCCTACGCCGAGGCTGCCCGCCAATCCATCGCCGAGCTCCCTGAAAGCGACTACAAACGTGCGCTGCTCTGGGTCCCCGGCTTCGTTGTCAGCCGGGATCGATAAGGCTAGCCGCGAGCGCTAGCTATAAACGGCCGTCGTCGTACTCTTCATCCCTCTCGTCGTCTTCATCCGCCACTGTAACCGCCAGATCCTCCACCCGCGGCGCACCGCCCGCTGCCGGGTCCAGCAGCACCTGGATGCGGCTTTCCGCGCTGGCCAGCTGCGCCTTGCACGCATCGGACAGCTGCACCCCGCGCTCAAACAGCGTGACATTCTCCTCCAGTGTAAGATCGCCACGCTCCAGGCGGTCCACCACCTTCTCCAACTCCGCCATCTGATCCTCAAAGCTCGCCATCACTTCACCTCCTCATACAAGCCCAGAACTTCGGTGGTCAAGGCATACTTGCCGAAGGGCGCACTCACCTGCACACCCTGCACGGACGCGCGAACGCTCTCCAGCATCTCGCGCGCAATCGCGACTCCCTCGGCCAGGGCCGCATCTTTGTCGGGCGCCGCGGCCATGCGCGCCATGATCTCATCAGGCATGGACACGCGCAGATCGTTCTTCATGAACTCTGCGTTGCGCACGCTAGTCAGCGGCCAGATGCCGGCAATCACCGGGATCCGGAAGCCCTCGATGCGACGCAGAAAATCCTCCAGCAGCTTGAGGTCGAAGACGGGCTGCGTGATGCAGAACTCGGCGCCCGCCTCCACCTTATAGGCGAACCGGCGCACCTCATGTTCGATGTCGACCACCCCAGGATTTGCCGCCGCGGAGATCGTAAACCCCGTCGAGCCGCCGATTGGATTCCGCCCGATATCGAGGCCCTGGTTCAAGCCGTGCACAATGTTCACGAGGCCAATCGCGTCTACATCGAAGACCGCGGTCGCGTCCGGATAGTTCCCCATCTTGGGCGGATCGCCGGTGAGGCAGAGAATATTTTTCAGCCCGATGGAAGCCGCGCCCAACAAATCACTTTGGATGCTCAGCACATTCCGGTCGCGGCAGGTGTAGTGCAGAATCGTCTCAATGCCGACCTTCTGCTGAATCTGCACGCACAAACTCTGCGCGCTCATCCGCGCACTGGCGCGCGGTGAGTCGGGCACGTTGATCGCGTCCACACCGTAGCGGGCGAGCAACGCTGCCCCGGCCAACTCCTTCTCGCAGTCGAACCCCTTGGGCGGAACAATCTCCACCATGGTTACAAACCTGCCCTCGGCAATGCACTTGCCAATGTGCGACCGTTCCCGCAACGGAGCCGGCTCAACCGCCGCCTCGCGCCCCGCACCGGTGGCCACGGTTGCGGCGGCTGGGTCCACGCGCGCCACCGCCGTCTCGCCCGCCTCCTGCGCCTCCATGGCGCGCAAGGCACTGCGCATCGCGCGAATGTGCGCCGGCGTGGTGCCGCAACAGCCACCCACCCAGCTGGCTCCCGCGCGCACAAACTTGCGCGCAAAGCTGCCCATGTACTCGGGCGAGGTGAGATAGATATTTCGCCCCTCCACATTGCGCGGCATGCCCGCATTGGGCATCGCGACGATGGGCAGCGTGGTCACCGCGCGCATGCGCTCCACCGCGCTGAGCACGGCGGCCGGCCCGGTGCTGCAGTTGCATCCAACCGCGTCCGCGCCGACTGCGACCATGCGCTGGGCCGCAACCTCGGGGCTGGTGCCATCCAGGCAATTCGATTCCTCATCCACCGTAAACAGCACTACCATCTTCAACTGCGGAGCTACCTCGCGCGCGGCGAGCACGGCCTGCTCTGCCTCGTCCACCGACATCATGGTCTCAACCATGAGCAGGTCGACGCCGCCTTCCGCGAGCGCCGCAATCTGCTCCGCGAAGGCTGCGCGAGCCTCCTCCAGGCTGGTTTTGCCCAGCGGCTCCAGCCGCAAGCCCAGCGGTCCCATGGCGCCGGCCACAAACGCCTGGGTTCCCTGCTTCTCGCGGATGGCGTCCACGCACTGCCGCGCAATGGCTGCGCCGGCGCGATTGAACTCGCTCACCTTGTCGCGCAGGCCAAACCGTTCCAGCCGGTAACTATTGGCTCCAAAGGTGTTGGTCTCGATGATCTGCGCTCCTGCCTGCAGATACTGCTGGTGCACCGATCGCACCGTCTCCGCCTGGGTTACGTTTAGCTCGTCGTAACAGCGGTTGATGAACACACCGCAGCTGTAGAGCATTGTGCCCATGGCGCCGTCGCAAAGGACGGTATCACCCTCGAAAAGTCTGTCCACCGCAGATGCCATTGATCTCCTCTACCGCCTCGCGATTTGGATCGTCTAATCCTCAATCGTATAACGCTGGGGGCTTCTCCGCCTGACCTGGGAACAGGCCATATCCGGGACAGATTCGGTAGTTTGCCCTGTTATACTTAGCTTACGAAATTGCAGAGCCCGCGCGGTTGGCGGCTGACGTTTGGAGCGGTTCACGTTGAAGATAAGAAGTTTCCCTGCCCTGATTGCGTCGGGCATCCTGCTGGCCACGGCCACACTTGCCCTCTCTGGTTGCAATGTCGTCGTCTTGTACAAGACTCCTGAGTTCGGCTATGCGGGCCGCCCTGTCCCGCCCAGCAAGATGCTGGAACGTGTTCTTGTGGCATTCTCTGCGACCGGATCCTCGGGCGGCCTGCAGATGATTGATGGCCTTCGCGACCTGCGTGGAAATGTCCAGAACACCACCCACCAGTTCCCGATCTCGGGCTACTCTGAGGCGCAACCCGTCAGCATCCTCAACTTCCCCGAACAGACTACCGGCTACGTGCTCTCCTACAACGACGGCAACCTGACCGACATCAATTACAGCAAGGAAACAGCCAGTGGAACGGTCAGCAATTTCGCGCCGCAGCCTGCGTCCGCTGCCGCCTCTCCGCTCGGCCTGGCCTTTGCCGGCGCCGCGCAACAGGCCGGCCAACTGGTGTTCAACACTGGCGGAGTAACCTACCTCCTGAACCTTCCCGGGGTCAACAAGGTTGTCATCAATCCGGGCTTCAGCATGGTGTTGGCGATGGTGCAGAATTCGAACACGCTGTATCGCGTGGTGAAACTGCCGGCCACGCCCAATCCCGTCCTTCCTCCCGGCTACGTGGACTGTGAACCGTTGCTCCTTCCGGCCTATTGCGTCGTTCCTGTTGCCGGCAACTACGATCGGCCCGTGAATGTCGATTTCTCCATCGATGGCAATACCGCGTACGTCCTCAACTCGGGCCCGGAAAACGGCGGCAACACCGCGAGCGTCGCCCTCCTCGAAACGTCGGCGCTCAATATCGACTCGGTGCCAACGGTTGATCCGCTGAGCGCCGGTGCGCCCTCCCCGATGTCCACGCTGCCCGCAGGCATAGCGAATCCCGTTGCAATTCCCGGCGGCGTTACGGCCTCCACCTCTGACGGAACCTACCTCTACCTGGCCGGTCAACAGTTGCAGACCAGCGGCAAGTATAAGGGGCTCTTCGCCGGCAACCTGACCACCATGAACCTCAGCACCTACGCTGTCAGCGCACCCGTCTCCATATCCGACGGCACGCACACCAAGCTGCTCTTCGCCGACAGCAACACTCTCTGGATTGCCTCCTCGAACTGCGCCAATGGCGTGCGAGCGGCAACCGCAGCCGCAGAACTGGCCGCGCAGGGCTTCACCGACCAGGCGGGTAACTACAACTGCCTGACCATGACGACCACCGGCACCTCCACTCCGCCGGCCACGATCATTCCGGCGGTAGTCCAGTCCAACGTCTCGAGCGTTGCTCCGGTTGTCGTCCCGAACATCAACACCAATCAAAATCAGTACTACTACGGCAGTGTGAACGGCCTGTGCTGGGTGCAGAACTACTACAAGGTGTTCACCGGGTACGGCGGCCAGGTCCACGCGTTCTACACCGGCCTCAATCCTAATCCGATTGTTGAAACCCAGCAGGAAGACGCCAATGGCGGGCCTCCTGGTTCGGAGATCAACAACATCAACATGACCGTGCAAGGCACCGTCTTCGACGTAGCCTACATGGACGCCGAGACCAACGCCGCAGACTAACGCCATGGCCACGCCGCAGGCCTCATCCTCCGCCCAAGCAGGTACGCTGGACATCCTTGCCATCGCCGCGCATCGCGATGACGTGGAGCAGACCTGCGGCGGGACGCTTCTGGTCCAGCAATGCCTGGGTTGGCGGACGGGCATCCTGGATCTCACGCGCGGCGAGGCGGGCACTCGGGGTACGGCCGTGGAGCGAGCTGCCGAGGCGGAAGCAGCAGCGAAAATCCTCCGCGTCTCGCATCGCGAAGCCCTTGATCTGCCCGACGGCAATGTGCAGAACACCCAGGAAAATCGGCTGAAGATCGCTGCGGTGCTGCGCAGGCTTCGTCCCCGCGTCGTGATCCTTCCCTACTGGCAGGGCCGCCACCCCGACCACTACACGGCCTCCACGCTGGGCTACGAAGCATGCTTCGCCGCCGGGCTGTCGCGGCTCGATCTGCCAGCGGAGCACGGCGCACCGCACCGGCCGTACAAGATTCTCTACGCGTCGCTGTACGCCGACGTTCGCCCCACCTTCGTCGTCGACATCACGCCCCACATCGAGACGCGCCTGCAATCGCTGCTCGCCTATCGCTCGCAATATGGAGCCCAGCCCACGGGCGCCAGCCTCTTTGTGCCGGAAGACGACATCCGCGAGCGCACCTTCGCCACCGCGCGCCACTACGGTCTGCTGGCCGGCGTTCGCTACGCCGAGCCCTTCGTCCAACGCGAAGTCGCCTGCGTCCACGACCTCATGACGCTGCCCGTCCAAAGCATCTAGCGCGGAGTCTGCACCGGCGCCAGCGCTCCCAGCCGAGCCTCTACGTAGGCGGCGAGCTCCGCCGTGCAATACTCCGGCGCAACGAAACAAAACTGCCGCTTCCACTCAATCGTTCGCAGCGATACTCCGCCCCATCCCTCCGCAAACACTGCGCCTGCCGGCACCACGAGCGCGTCCACGCGGTCGAGATAGCGCCGCGCCGACGCCTTGAAGTCCTCAACGCACGGGTCCAGCACGCTCAGCGACACATCCGGCTGCAGAAACCGCAGCACGCTGTTGGACTCCACAATCGTGTTCTCCGACTCCGCCAGCAGCGCACGCACCCGCGGCATGGCCTCGCTCAACTGCCCCTGCCGCGTCCGCACCCAGAAGGACCGCTCCGCCCCCGCGGCTAAATACCGGGACGAGTCTGTTCCGCTCGACCGATCCCGCTCCTCGCTGATCGCAATGGTATGGTCCGCCGTCTCGCAATCGCACGGCTCCCCGTTGGCCGAGCACACTCCATGCCCGAACTGCGTGATCTTGATCGCTGTCCACCGCCTCTGCGGGAGCGCCCGAATCAGCCCGGCCACCACGCTCGTCTTACCGATATTCCGCGTATGCCCGCCCACCACCACAATCGCCACAGCACACCGCCCACTCACTACTCACTACTCACTACTCACTACTCACTACTTCAGACGCCGCACGCGCGCGATCGTCTTCAGATAATCCTTCAGCGGCTCGGCCGGCACGCCCATGAACATCTGCCCCGGACCCTCCAGGTGCTTGCCCGGAAACACGCCTGCAGCCCCGCCGAGAATCACCCCCGGGCCAATGTGCACATGATCGCCCAGCCCCACCTGCCCCGCCAGCACCGCGCCATCCTCCACCACGCACGACCCCGAGATTCCCACCTGCGACGCCATCAGGACATTCTTGCCGATCCTGCAGTTGTGCCCGATGTGCACCTGGTCGTCGATCTTGGTCCCGCGCCCGATGCGCGTCTCCCCCAGCGCGCCGCGATCGATCGTGGTGTTCGCGCCAATCTCCACGTCGTCCTCAATCACCAGCCGTCCCTGCTGGGGAAACAGCAGATGTTCGCCCGTCGTTGCATTGCGCGCATAGCCAAAGCCCGTCGCCCCCAGCACCGCGCCAGCCTGCACCACCACCCGGTCCCCAATCTCCACGCCGCGCAGAATCACCGCTCCCGCGGCGATCTCGACATCATCGCCCAGGACCACGTCTGCTTCCACCACAGCGCGCGCTCCAATCTTCACCCGCAGGCCCAGCTTCGCCGACGCGTCAATCACGGCTGAAGTATGTACCTCACTCTCCGCCCTCACGCCGGCCAGCGCTTTCGCACACACCGCAAAGCCATAGCGCGGATCCTTCACCACCAATACGCGCGGATCCGCCTGCGACCCCGCAGCGCGCGCGAGTATCAGCCCCGCGGGGGTCGCAAGCGCGGCGGCCAGCGTGCGTTCATCTTCCGCAAACACCACCGCATCCAGCCCCGCGTTGTCCAGCCCGGACACGCGCGAAACTGCAGCCGTCGAAGCCGTAACCACTCCCAGCAGCTCCGCAATCTCTGTCGCACTCAACGTCTTCGCGCTCATCGGTACAGCCGCTCCTCGCCCTCGGGCCGCGTCTTCCAGCGCCGATGCACCCACAGCCACTGCTCGGGATAGCGCCGCACATACGCCTCGATCGTCCGAGTAAACAGCGCCGTGTTGGCCAAGATGTCGCTTCCGAGATCGCCGGTACGAATCAACTCCAGCTCCGGACCAAAGCGGAGCACATACTTTTTCTCCGCCGCCTCCCACACCAAAAAGCCCGGCAGCACGGCCGCGCCCGAATGCAGCGCAACCCGCGCGAGGCCCGACGCGGTGCAGGCTTCCACTCCAAAGTAGGGCACAAACACGCCCTGCGGCGGCGTCATGTTGGTGTCCATCAGGATCCCCACCGTCTCTCCCCGATGCATCGAGCTCAGCAGCCCCCGCGCGAACTCGTCCTTATGAATCACCCGGTTGCCATGCAGGCACCGGATCCCGTTCACGTACTCATCCACCAGTGGATTGTCCAGCCGGCGGATCACCAGCGACATGGGATACCCCATCAGCGAGTGGTAATAGCTCGAGAGCTCCCACGCTCCCAGGTGGCCGGTCAACACCAGCACGCCTTTGCCCTTCTCCCGGGCCGCAAGGTAATGCTCCAGCCCGTCGTAGCGGATGAACTTCGACGCCTGCTCTGCGGTGTAGCCGCTCATCTTGCAGAACTCGCCAACCTGCCAGCCCAGCGAGCGAAACACGCCGCGCAGAATTGCCTCGCGCTGCTGCGCGGACTTCTCCGGCATCGCCAGTTCCAGATTCTGCAGGCCCACACGGCGCAGCCGGCCCAGCAGCACCCATGCCGCGGCGCCCAGCCCCGCGCCCGCCGCCCTGGCCACGCTGCGCGGCAGTATCCCCACCGCTCCAGCCACCAGGTGCAGCGCCAGGTTCTCCAGCCGCTCACGCAGACTGATCCTTCGCACCGCCACGTTCTGAATTGCAGTCGCCAATAACCATCAGTGTACGCAACTTCTGCGCCCAGCCGCAGGGAAAGCGACACCTCCGCAAACAGGAAGAGGGATAGCCGAAGCCATCCCTCCCCACTGCAACCTTTTCAGACCGTTGAGCTTACTGGTTGTCCTTGGACACTACGAAGTACCGTGCCACGGTGTGAACGAAATCGCGCGCATTCTCAGGGGTCGGCACGTCGCCGCGCAGCACCTCGCCGAACGGAACATCATGGCCATACTCCTGACGCGTAAAGTCATCATTCTGCGAAAGCACGGTGCCATCCAGATCGATGCCCGCAAACAAGCCCTTGCTGCGCGAGTAGGTCAGAAACTCCGCGTTGAGCTTCCAGTCGGTGCCCGCCTGCGCGTTGCGCCCAACCGGACCCGCCGAAGCTGCGGCATCCGCTCCCAGCTTGACCTTGTTCTTCAACATGTCTTCCAGGCCGTTGTGATTCATGGCAACCAGAATCAAATCAGTCGCCTGACCGCCAATCTGGAATCCGAAGCTGCCGCCCGCCAGCTGCACGAACACCGGAGCGCTCCAGCCACGAGGCGTGCGGCAGGTAGCGACACCCTGGCCATATTGCGCTCCAACTGCAAAGGCTGCCTTCTTGTACGACGGAATCACTACCACGCAATGCGCGCCCGACAGAATCGACTGCGGAATCGCCTTATCCGGAACCGACATCACCTGTTCGATCACCGCGGTGGCCGCTTCCATACGGTCGTGCAGCTTCTCATCCTGCGCCCGGGCCGAGACCACACCCACGCACATCGCCATCCCGCATAGAACTCCAATAGCCTTTTTCATTTATGCCTTTCATTCGAAACCGATTTGCAGCGAAAGACATACGGTCTTTGCGCCACAGTTTATCTGATGGAGGCCATCCCCCTCAGGTTGTACCCCACGCTGTTTGCACCGAAGGCACAAAAAAAGTGGGTTGCGAAAGTGCGCTATTCGCGGTAACTTTCGCAACCCTATTCTCCCAGGTTTGTACTGCATTCACTATGCACCATTACGTTCACAGGTTACAAGAGTACCTAGTAATGTAGACCTTGGATTGTTACTAAGGGCTTACTCCGCCAATTTCCCCAGCAAAAGCGCGTTGTGTCGGTTCGCGACGGTAACTTACTCGTCGTCCTGATCCTTCTGCTCCATCGCCCGCAGCGTGAGCTCCACACGATTCTTCGCGCGGGTCTTGCGCAGCATCCTTCCCAGGTGCGCCTTCACCGTTGCCTGCTCAATTCCCATCGCCGCGGCAATCTCTCGATTGGAACGCCCATTCATCAGCAGGTGCAGCACCTCGCGCTCGCGCCCGGTGATCATCTCCTCAATGGACTCATGCTGCGCGGGTGGTGGCGGCAGGGTTTCAGCACCTGCAGTTCCGGCCTCGACCAGCCGGGCCAGGACTTTGCGCGGCGCCCAGATGGACCCATCCAGCACAATCTCGATGGCCATGCTGATCTCGCCCACACCGGCACTGCGCAGCAGAAAACCCTTCGCGCCCGCGCCGATGACGGACTGGATCTGCTCCGGGGTCAAGGGATCGCCCATCACCACCGGCTTCAACGACGGTCGCTCTCTGCGAATATGCATGATCGTGTGCAGGATAGCGTCCAGCGGCTCCTGCAGGTCCAGCAACACGAGGTCAAGATCCTGCGCGTTGCACACGTCGTCCAGCTTCAGGGGATACGCCTCAACGCCGGCGGTTTCCTCGAGAATCGCGACCAACCCCATCGAACGCAGGGAATCCGCCGCTACGACACCGATATTCGCCTTCATCTCATTTGTCACGAGCTGCGTTTCTCATTACGCCGGGGACCGGTCTTTCTATCGCCGTCCGGCGGTGTTTGGATGTTCGCCCAGCAGGCCCGATTCCATCGTGTTATAGCTTCGGCAAAACGATCCCCTGCTGCCGTTGATACTTGCCGTTGCGATCTCCATAGCTTACCTCGCAGACCTCATCGCTCTGGAAGAAAAGTATCTGGCACAGGCCTTCGTTGGCATAGATACGCGCTGGCAGCGGCGTTGTATTCGAAATCTCCAGCGTCACAAATCCCTCCCACTCCGGCTCGAACGGCGTCACATTCACAATAATTCCGCAGCGCGCATACGTACTCTTGCCCACGCAGATCGTCAGCACATCGCGTGGAATGCGAAAGTATTCCACCGAGCGCGCCAAGGCAAAACTGTTGGGCGGAACAATAATGCTGTCTGCCTCTACAGAGACGAACGAACGCTCATCAAAGTTCTTGGGATCGATGATTGCGCTATTCACGTTGGTGAAAATCTTGAACTCGTTGGAGACCCTCAGGTCGTATCCATACGAAGACAGCCCGTACGAGATCACACCCTCGCGCACCTGCTTCTCGCTGAACGGCTCAATCATCTTGTTTTCGACAGCCTGCGTCCGAATCCATCTATCACTCTTAATCGACATCTCGTACCCACGGCCACGGCCAATTCGCCGCGCACAACCTTTCGCTCGGATAATGCGTCCCTTTGAGCCTACCGCAAACTTTAGTCCATACCGCGCCTCCCCGCCAGATTTTGCCAACCGTCCCCTGAGGAAAAATTGACAACCAAATCCTGTCTTTCTAACATCGCAGTGTAGGCTGTAAGACAGTCAGACCCCCCACGTTGTGGGACTTGAGCACAGGAAGGCGACATCCATTGATCAAGCAGGATTTAATCCAGCGAGTAGTTGAGCGCACCGGCCTTCCACGGACCAAGGCAGAATCCGCCGTGGACGCCATCTTTGAAGCCATGAAGAAGGCCCTGGGCGGTAGCGACCGCATCGAACTCCGCGGCTTTGGCGTCTTCACCGTCAAGCCCCGCAAGACCGGCGTCGGACGAAATCCTCGCACCGGCACCGAAGTCACCATTACTCCTGGCAAGGCCGTCCGCTTCAAGCCGGGCAAAGATCTCCAGGCGCTCGGCTAGCGCCACGTCTCATCGCACGACGCACGAGGCCTGCCGTCGTGCGTCGCTTTTTGCCGCAACCACAGCGACCCAACTCTACATCAGGTGCATCGGGTCCACATCCACCACCACCGCCCGTCGCGGAATCTCCTCGCGATCCACCACCGCCAGCATCTCTCGGAGCGCAGCTCCCAGCACATCGCGCCGGTCCGCCTTGAGCACCAGGTGGTAGCGGTAGATGCGCTTCAGCCGCGCGTTCGGCGCCGCCGCCGGCCCCAGCACCCGCACCCCGTCCAGCTTGCGCTGCTGCAGCCAGCGGCCAAGTTTCGTCGACCAGTCCAGCACCTCTTCCAGCCGCTCGCTCTGGATGATCACATTCGCCAGAACGCTGAACGGCGGGTACCGCATCGCTCGCCGGAAATACAGCTCCCGCGCCGCGAACCCCGTGTAGTCGTGCTCCCGCGCAAACTGGTTCACGTAATGGTCCGGCTGGTAGGTCTGCACCAGCACTTTCCCGGGCAGCTCGCCGCGCCCCGCCCGCCCGCTCACCTGCGTCAGCAGCTGGAACACCCGCTCGGCCGCACGAAAGTCCGGCAGGCCCAGCGCAAAGTCCGCGCCCACCACACCCACCAGCGTCACCCCATGAATGTCGTGCCCCTTGGCGATCATCTGCGTGCCCACCAGCAGGTTGATCTCGCCCGAGTGCAGCTTACCCAGCAGCCGCTCCATGTCGCCGCGGCTACGCACCGTGTCGCGGTCCATGCGCCCGATCCGCGCCCCCGGAAACAGCTCCTGCAGCCGCTCCTCCCCCTGCTGCGACCCCGCGCCGAGGTAGTACAAGTGCTCGCTCTGACACTTCGGGCAAGCCTTCGGCACGGTCCTCCGATAGCCGCAGTAGTGGCATTCCAACCGCTGCCCCACGCGCGCCTCGCCATTCAAACTGTGCTCGTCCCCACCCTTGTGATACGTCAGCGAGATGGCGCAGTTCTCGCACTCCAGCTTCTCCCCGCAGCTCCTGCACATCACCACAAAGCTGTAGCCGCGCCGGTTGATCAGGATGACGACCTGCTCGCCGCGATCGATGGTCGCCTGCGTCTCCTCGATCAGGCGCCGCGAAAATAACTGCTCCTGCCCGGTCTCGCGAAACTCCTCGCGCATGTCGATCATCTCGACCTTGGGCAGCGGCCGGTCTTGTACCCGCGCTCGAATCTCCACCCGCGCATACCGCCCGCGCTCCGCATTCTGCCAGCTCTCGAGCGACGGCGTCGCCGACCCCAGGACTACCGTGCACCCCAGCAGCTTCCCGCGCATAACAGCCACGTCGCGCCCGTGATACCGCGGCGTCTCTTCCTGCTTGTAACTCCCGTCGTGCTCTTCATCCACGAGAATCAGCCGCAGGTTCGGCATCGGCGCAAACACCGCCGAGCGCGTCCCAATCACGACCCGCGCCTCGCCCCGCCGAATCCTGTGCCACTGTTCTGCTCTTTCGTCAGGCGTGAGCTGCGAGTGCAGCAGCGCCACCTCTCCCCCGAACGCCGCCACCATCTGCGCGGCCGTGCCCGGCGTCAACCCAATCTCCGGAACCAGCAGCAGCGCCGCGCCGCCAGCCGCCAAAGCTCGCTGCATCGCGGCCACGTACACCGCCGTCTTCCCACTCCCCGTAATCCCATATAGCAGGTGTGGGCGAAACCCCCCGCGCTCCATCGCCGCAACGATCGTCCCCAGCGCCTCCGTCTGCGCCTCGTTCAGCACATGCTCGTGCGCAAACTTCTTGCCCTGCTGCTGCAGGCCCGTCACATGGAACGCCTGCGCCGTCTCCTCCAGGCGCACCAGCCCGCGCTTCACCAACGTCCCCAGCGTGGACTCCGGAATCCCCCGCGCACTCATCCGCCCACGCAACTCCCTCACCAGCTCCCGCCCCCCACACCCAGCCAGCTCCGCCATCACCGCCAGCTGATTCTCATTCAACTTCGGCAGCCTCCGCCCTTCGCTGACTTGCTGAGTCGCTGACTCGCTAACTAGCTCTTCAAGCACCGCCACCGACTCCACCCTCCGCGCATCCCTCACCTCCGCCAGCGGCTCCCGGACCAGCCAACGCTTCTTCGTCATCGCATCCAGCAGCGCCTTGTTCGCCCCCGTCGCGCTGCGAATCGTAGCCGTCTTCCCGGCCTCTCCACTCTCCAGGTAATTCAGCACCGCGTACTCGCGATTCTGATCCTCCACGCTCAACTTCGACCGGCGCGACGACCCCTTCGCCGCGCCCTCATACAGCACCTTCCGCCCCTGCTCGCCGATTCTGTACACCCACTGCCGCCGCACCTCGGCGGTCAGCGGCATCATCCCGCGCAGCACCTCGCCCAGCGGGGCGCAGTAGTACGCCGCCACCCACTTCCCCAACTCCATCAAGTCATCCGGAAGCAGCGCTGCTTCATCCATCACTTCCTGCACGCGCTTCACTTCGACGTCGTCGCCCGGCGCCACGTCATGCAGCCCGACGACCACGCCCACCAGCCGCTGCCCGCCAAACGGCACCATCACCCGCGCGCCCACCTCCGCCTCAAGCCCACCCAGCTCGTACGTAAAGGCCCGGTCCAGCGGCACCGGCAGCGCGACATCGCAATACACACTCACCCCTACAGCTTAGCGGTCAGGAGGCTGTGGCAATTCGGCAGTGCTTCAGACACCCTCTACCAATATCGCCCGATACGCCGACCCGGCGAACCGATGCTTGCGCACCTCGACGTACTCCGGGCTGTCATACCAGGCCTTCGCCGCCGCCACCGAAGGAAACTCGACGATCACCACACCTTCGGTGGCGTCCCCCTCCAGCACCTCATAGTTGCCATACCGAGCCAGCACCTTCACGTCGTGCCCTGCAAACGTGGGGCGAACTTTTTCCATGTAGGCCGCGAGTTCCGCCGCGTCCGTCGTCTTTTCGCGAGTGAAAACAAAGTATCCCTTCATGCCGTCTCCCTTTGACTCTTGACCATCTTCGCCAACTCCTTCACCGCAGCCTTCTTATCTTCCTGCAGCCGCTGCACCCGATCGGGAATATCCGCCGCTCCCACGCTCAACAACAAACCTGTCTGGCGCAGAAGCGCATAGTCTCTCGCCGCCATCCGCACCGCGCGCAGTCCGCAGCAGAACTCCACCCGCTGCCCTTGCCTCACCTTCTCGACACGCCGCACCAGCAGCCCGCCAATCGCGCCCGTAGATCGCACATGCGTGCCGCCGCAAGCGTTGAACTCCACGCCCTCCATCTCCACAATCCGCATCCGCCCCGCGCGCTCCGGAAGCTTCCGCAACTCCCCACGTTCCAACATCCCCTCAGCCCCCTCCCGCGATACCCACGCCGGCCGCATCGCGCGGTCTTCATAGATCAATCGATTCGCCGCAGCCTCCACTCGTCGCAAATCTTCTTCCGCCACCTTGTCCACCGCCAGGTCAATCGTCACCGAGTCCATCCCCAGATGAAACGAAACCGTCTGCGCCCCCAGCTCCTTCAAAAACATCGCCGACAGCAAATGCTGCCCGGTATGCTGCTGCGCCAGATCCATCCGCCGATCCACATCCACGCGCCCCACAATCTCCGTCCCCTCCAGCAGCGGCTTGCGCACGTAGTGCCACACCTCGCCAGCGTCATCTTCCTCTACGCGCTCCACCGCAACCTCGAGCACCGCGCCACTCTTCGCCGTAGCCACCAGCACACCCGTATCCCACAGCTGCCCTCCGCCCACCGGATAGAACGCCGAACGATCCAGCGCCACCTGCCACAGCTGTTCCTTCTGCCCGCTCTCCCCCACAGCGTGCGAGTCCAGCCGAACATCCGTCACCACCGCGCGAAACTCCAGCGCCTCCGCAGCGTCGCCCTCGTAGTACAGCCGCTCCGCAACTCGCACTACTCCACCTCTTCCGCCGTCTTCAGCACGGCCTTGCGCAACGCTTCCACCTCAGTCCGGCTGCCAATCACCAGCGGCGTCCGATCATGAATCCCCGCAGCCCGCACCTCCAGAATCCGCATCTCTCCATCCACCGCCGCGCCTCCCGCCTGCTCCGCCACCATCGCCAGCGGATACGCCTCATACAGCAGCCGCAGCTTGCCGCGCGGCGCCTTCTTCGTTGGAGGATACAAAAACACGCCACCCTTCAGCAGCGTGCGATGGAAGTCCGCCACCAGGCTCCCGATATACCGCGCCCCATACTCCTGCCCACCCAACTCGCCCGCAACCAACCCGCGCACAAACTCCCGGTACACCTCCGGCCAGCTCGCCGCATTGGCCTGGTTAGCCGAGTAGTACGGCCCCTGCTCGGGCATCGTCATCCCCCCGGCTGTCAGCACAAACCTGTCTTCCTCATCCAAAGTAAACGCCGCAACGCCCTCCCCCAGCGTCATCACCATCACGGCCGACGGCCCATACAGCACATACCCCGCCGCCACCTGCTCGGTCCCCGCCCGCAGCACCGACGCAACCACGTCCCCCACCCGCCGCACCACGCTGAAGATCGTCCCCACATTCACATTCACATCAATGTTCGACGACCCATCCAGCGGATCGAACACCACCACAAACTCCGCGTCCGAATCCCGCACGCCACTCCCGCGCTCAAACACCACCGGCCCTTCATCCTCTTCGCTCACAACCGCCGCAACACTAGCAACCCCGCGCAGCAACTCGGTCAGCAGATCGTTCGCAAACACGTCCAGCTTCTGCTGCTGCTCGCCCTGGACATTCACTACGCCCGCCGCACCGTAGATACTCCCAGCGCCGTAGATATCGCCCAACCCAGCCAGCCGAATCTTCCGCTCAATCTGCCGAGCCGCCGCAGCGATCGCTCCAAACACCTCGGCCAGTCCCGCGCTCGCTCGCGCCGCCACATACTCTTCCACGGTTACTGCGCTGGTCCCGGCCCCCTCGGTCATCGTTGGTTGGTTCCCCATCTGCTCAGCCCTCATCTCCCACCCCACCCTCTTCCTACAGCCTACAATCTCCCCATGCAATTGCGGTCGCGACGCGCTTAGCCGGCCCACTCACCGCGTAGCCTTGAGCGACTCTTCCTCGCCTCGAATCTCGAGCTGCCGATTCCGGGATTTGATCCTCTTGTACAGCGCCACGGCCGCGACCAGCGAAGCAACCACCACGCCAACAACGATCTCGTCAATGGACTTCTGCGCAACATCGTCCAGGCGGAACGCTTCATACACAACCACCAGCGTGACGAAGGCAAGATGAGCTTCAGCGGCCGTGATAAACAGCCATGTCTTGATCTTGCGGGGATCCCGGAGGCTCTCATAGATCAAAAAACCTGAAACGAACGCCGGCGCGATCAGCAAAAACAGCAACTCCAGCAGATGAGGATTCGACCACGTCACGAACGCATCCGCGATCCATACCAGCGAAACAATCACGATCGAGTAGTAAACGACAAACTTGCCTACCGTCCTGATCCGCCTGCCGCGACGATCCCGTACTTTATCTAGGCCCATACACCTTCCATCGCAATCCTTCGTTCGCAGGACCTACTTCGGCATCACCATCAGCTCAATCCCGCTCGCCGCTCCGGCCTCATGAAACACCGTCTCCGTCGCCTTCTTGAAGTCCTCGGGTTTCGCCTTCGCAATATCCATGAACACCTGCGGATTGCGATCGGTCAGCGGAAACCACGAACTCTGCACCTGCACCATGATCCGATGCCCCTTCAGGAACGTGTGATTCACATCCTGCATGCTGAAGCCAACCTCTGTCACCTGCCCCGGCACCAGCGCCTCCGGCTTCGCTAACGAATTCCGGAACTTCGCGCGGAATGGCTCGCCGCGCACCAGCATCTGGTACCCGCCCATCATCACCGGCGGCGCGCCCAGCACGTGCTTGCCTTCCTGGTCGTCGTCAGGATAATTGTCGGGATAGACATCGATCAGCTTCACATCAAAATCCGCATCCGTTCCCGTCGACGCAATCTTCAACCGCGGCCGCACCGGCCCCACCACCGTTACATCCTCGGTCAGCGGCTCGGTCTCATACACCAGCACGTCGGGCCGCGTCGCAGCGAAGCGCTGATCATCATCCATGTAGCGCTGCGGGGGATCCGCCTCGGTCACATACCCCACGTACGGCACGGGATGCGCCGGGTCACTCACATACTCATCTTTACTCCCCTGCACCGAAGGCGCAGTCCAGGCCAAGCCGCCCTGTGGCTGGAAGTAAATCATCTTCGTCTCCGCCTGCTTCGGAGGCCACGCGTCATACTTCTTCCACACATTGCTGCCCGTCTCAAACGTGTACGCCTTGGGTAGCGGAGTCCACGCCGCGTCCTTCAAATAATGCGCAAAAAACGGCGCCTCCATCGTCTTGCGAAAAAACTCCGACGTGTCCGACCCGAACTGGATGTCGCCCAGCGAAGCACCGGCTCCCCGCGCCCATCCACCATGCACCCACGGCCCTTCCACCAGCGTATTCGCCGCCGCCTCGGGGCTCTGCTTGTCGATCGCGTGGAACAGCTTCACCGGCCCGGCGAGGTCCTCCGCATCGAACCATCCGCCCACCGCCATCACCGCCGCCTTCACGCCGAACATGTGCTGCTCCATGGTGCGCGCGATCCAGTAGCCGTCGTACGTGTCATGAATTGTCTGATCGTGATACAGCGGATTCGTATTCCCTGCCGCCGAATCCAGGTTCGCCAACGTCCCCATCTTCAGGTAGTACGCATACGCATCCTTGGTAAAGAACTCGAAGTTATCCTTCGGCTCAACCTTCAGCGGATTCTTCTGCGGCCGATAAAACTCCGCATAAAACGAGTGGTTCGCCCCCACCATAAACGTCCCACCGTGATACGCATCATCGCCGTCAAACAGATTCATCATCGGCGCCTGCGGGCTCGCCGCCTTGATTGCCGGATGCCCGTGGATGATGCTTGCCACCGTATAGAACCCCGGATAGCTGATCCCCTGGATCCCCACCTTGCCGTTGTTGTCCCTCACATTCTTCAGCAGCCAGTCCACCGTGTCGTACATATCGGTCGACTCATCAATCCCCTTGCCCTCCTCCTTTCCAGACGCTGGCGGAGTCATCTCCACCCAACTCCCCTCGCTCTCCCACCGCCCGCGCACATCCTGGCACACCAGGATGTACCCACTCTCCAGCATGTCCATATTGCCCGTCACGCGCGGCATCACCACCGCGTTGTCGTAGCTGCCGCAGCTGTACGGCGTGCGCGTCATCAAAAACGGGTACGGCCCTTTATCCGCAAACTGCCCGGCAATCGGCGTATACACCTGCGTATAGAGCTTCACGCCATCGCGCATCGCAATCCGGTACTCATGCTTCTCATAGTGCGTCTTCGCGAACTCCAGCATCTGCTGTGTCCGCTGCTGCATCGTAGGCGGAGTCGCCGTCGGCGCTGCCGGCGCCTTCGTCTGCGCGCCAACCGACGCAACCAATCCCACCATCAATCCCCACCCGAACCACGCTCTCACCACAACGCGCATGCACAATCTCTCCTGTTTTCAACGTCGCTTCCGCTTCCAAGGACTCTTCGGATTCTACTCGCTCCCCGCGCCAGCAACTTCTGTCATACTTTCCCCCATGCGACCGCGCCGGCCCATCTCGCATCGAGCAGCACGCGTCCGCAGCCGCTGCCCCCGCTCGTTCTCCCTTCTCCTTCTCCTGATCGCAGCCTGCGCTGCCATCCCCCTCCACGCGCAAGACGTCCCACCACCTGAACCCGACGGCTCCACTCCCTACACCCTGCATCTCTACGCCCGCCTGGTCGAGCTTCCTACCTTTATCTTTATTCGCGCGGACAAGCCTCCCGCTCTAGACGCAAAGCAGATCGACATCAAGCTCACCTCGATCAAGCCCAACTCCACGCAACTGTTCCATCCCGTCTCCTTCCGTCTTCAGGGCAACGACCCTCTCTCCATCGCGATCCTCGTCGACGTCAGCGGCGACCAGATCAATCTCCTCTCCGCCATTCAAAAAGACCTCTCCCCATGGGTCGCCCATTCGCTCCGGCCCCGGGACCACGTCTCCATCTTCGCCCTGGACTGCAACATCATCCAGACCTCCAACGATGTGCCTGCTAACCCGTCCCTCCTGCAAACCGGCCTCGATTTCGCCCTCGCCTCTCCACTCTCCCATGGCGACTCGACCAAACCCTCCTGCGGCAAGTCCATCCGCCTTAGCGGCTCCATTCTGTTCGTCATGCGGAAACTCTCGCAGCTTCCCGGCCGCCGCATCCTGTTGGTCGTCAGCAGCGGCCGCGAGGGCAAGACCAACCTCACGTGGCCCGAGCTAGGCACCGAGGCTGGCGTCGATTCCGTTACAGTCTTTGCCCTCACCACGCATGGCCCTTTGGAGTCTCAAGGCACGCGCGACCTCTACACCTTCACGCGGCAATCAGGTGGCCTGTTTTTCACGCTTGCACCCGCCGATCTGCCCAAAGCATTGGATCGACTGGTGAGCCTGCTCCGCAGCCGCTACATCCTGCAGTTCCCCATGCCGCATGACAAGACGCCTGTCGCTTATCGCGTCGTCGTCACCGTTCCCAAATTCGAAGCCGTCACCCTCCCCTCAGGCATCAGCGTCCCACTCCCTGATCCGTCCCTCGATCAACCATCCACCGATCTTCCATCCGCAGCCCCGCCTCCGGACTCCAACCCCCACGCACCCGACCCACCACCCGCCGCGCCAACGCCACCTGCCCCTAACAACTAGACCCCCACGCCCTCCAGCTCCCGCTCTTTCGCCTTCCCCGCCAGCCGCATCACCAATCTCTCCAGCACCAGCTTCTTATCCACCGGCCCCGACCGCAACTCCAGATCCGCCTTCGCAATCAAACGCAGTCCGCGCGTCAGCTCGCCACGGTCCCGATACCGCCGCGCCTGCGCAATCAGCGCATCCGCCGCAAACGGCGCCACCCGAAATCCCGGCCACAGGACCTGCCACATCGCCCTCTGATCCTTCACCTGTTTCTCGTTCAGCACCAGCATCTGCCGGTACGTCTTCGCCAGCGAAAACACGTGCCCGATCGCCGCCTCCTCTCCCCCCTCCGACGCATTCAGCAACCCCGCCAGCAACGCCATCGCCCGCGGCACATCCTTCAAGCTGATCGCGTCCGTCAGCTCATACAAGCTCCGCTGCTTGGCAGCCGACACCATCGTCTCCACATCCCCCACCTCGACCGCAGCCTTGCCCATTCCTCCTGCATACAGCAGCAGCTTCTCCACCTCGCTCGCCACCAGCATCATCTCCGCGCCGCCGGCCGAGCCAAGCGCATCCACCAGCTCCCGCGCCGCATCCTCGCTGAACGCCACGCCCCGCAACTTCGCCTCGCGCACCACCCAGCGCATCGCGTCCTCTTCACTCACCCGCTGCAGCTCCACCACACCGCAGACATCACCCAGCGTCTCGCGAATCTTCTCCGCCCGCTCCTTGTCCGTCATGTCCATCCGACGCAGGTCCTGCGGCAGCGCAATATGGTCGGCCACAAAGATCACCAGCGCCGACGGATTCGGCCGCCGAAAATATTCGTCAATCGCCTTGAACTCTTCTTTCTTCTGCCCGCGCCCATAGAGCGTCTTCACGTTACGCAGAAACAGGACCTGGAACGGAGCCATCAGCGAAGGCGTCTGGGCCAGGTCGAGCGCCTCAAAGATCGACGTCTGCCCCAGGTCCAGATCATGCAGACAAAAATCCTTCATCTCCTCCGGCACCAGCGCCCGCATCACTCCCTTGCGGCACATCTCCATCAGAAACGCATCATCCCCCAGCAGCACATACCCGGCACGGCGTGCGTCCCCACTCACTTCGGAAAGAAACCGCTCCACGCCGGCAAAGCTTTTCAGTCCTGTCCGCTCGCTCATCCAAAGCTCTCCAGCATATCGCTCACCAGCGCCTCCGCAAAGTCCTTCGCCATCCGGCGCACGGCGTCTCCATCCTCCTGCACAAACCCGCTCAAGTCCTCAGTCGACTGGTACTGTTCTCTCCACGCAAACGCATCGTTCTTGTAAAGAACAGCCCCGTCATGTCCCACCAGCTCGACACTCGCCGTAATATTCACCAGGTAGCTCGACGTCTGCCCGCTGGTCGAGTCATACGTCAGCGGCACCACCGTCTCAGTCACAATCGTGCCCTTCAACACCGCGTCCGTGTGATCGGCATTCGCGCCCGTCACCACCCGATAATTCGTTCGCGTATTCAACTCACGCACCATCGCCTGCGTGAACGCCGTCTCGGTGTTGAACGCCTGCACCTTCGACGCGAAGATCGGTACCCCCAGCGTCCGCACGTTCGCCGGAATATGCGCCGCCGAACCCGCCTGGTGATATCCACACCCCGCCAGCAACACGACCAATCCCAAAGCCAGAACCCGCATGATTACGATGATAACTGGTTTAGAAAATCAATCGTTTCCGGTCGAATCCAGCGTCTTCTCGCCGATGTAATACAACCCATGCGGCACATCCAGCGTATCCGGATCAGCCGTCCACGGCATCGTCTTCCACTCCGTCGTCACCGGAGTCACCAGCGTCAAATGCGCTCGGTCGCCAATCTTGATCGGCATCGCAAACCCCACCTCGTCCGCGCTCCACCGATACGCCACGGTGCCCTTCGCGCGATCGAACTTCAACTCCAGCACCGGTATCGCCGCGTGCCGCAGATACTCGTTGAAGAACGGCGTAAGATTCATCCCTGTCCGCTGATTCCACCACGCCACCACCTCCTCGGTCATGATCGTCTGATACTTGAACTGCTGATAGAAGTCGTGAACATCCGCAAACCACTTCGCATCATCATCGATCACGCTGCGCAGCGTGTTCAGCATCAGCGCACCCTTGAAGTACTGGTCCTCGGTCGGCTCGGCATTCGTCCCGCGCTCCGGAATAATCGGCTGCCGATTCCGTATCTTCGGCTGCAGCCCATTCAGATACTTGATCGCATCGGCCTTCCCCCACCGATACTCCACGTACAGCTCTTCCAGATACGTCGTCCACCCTTCGTGAATCCACATATCGGATCTGTCAGCGGCGGTCACCGCATTCCCAAACCACTCATGCCCGCTCTCATGAATGATGATGAAGTCGAACTTCGGCGAGATCCCCACGCCCGTCCAGTCGCGCCCGTAGTACCCGTTCTCAAAGTGATTGCCATACGCCACCGCCGTCTGGTGTTCCATGCCCGCATACGGCACCTCGATCAGCTTGTACCCATCCTTGTCGAACGGATACTCCCCCAGATAATGCTCATACGCATCCAGCATTCCCGGCACCTGCTCAAACTGCGCCTTCGCCTTATCCAGATCCTCCGGCAATGCATAGTAATCCAGCGTCGTCTGCTCGCCCGTATCCTTATTCGCATGCACACCCGACCAATGCTGATACTCCCCGATATTCAGCGCCACGTCGTAGTTGTTGATCGGATAGTGCACCCGCCACTGCCACTCGGTATACCCGTCGCCTAAATCCTTGCTCCCGACAAACCGCCCGTTGCTCACGTCTGTTAATCCATTGGGCACAGCGATATCAAACTCCATCCCATCCTGCGGCTCGTCCTTCCACTGATCTTTATTCGGCCACCAGACGCTCGCGCCCTCGCCCTCACACGCGGTCGTAATCCACGGCTTGCCCTCCTTGTCCTTATCAAACGAGAAGCACCCAAACCTCCCCTGCGTTACCGGCTGCCCGTGATACGCCACCGACACTTCCGCCACCTCACCCACCTTCAACTCACGCGGAAGCTCCACGTAGAAACTCCGCGACCCCTCCGCCGCGCGCGCATACTTCACCGCCTTGCCCTCAAACGTAATCCCATCCAGCGACAACTCCGGCGTCAACTCCAGCTGGATCTTCCGCCCCTCCTTCAACATCCGAAACCGCACCACGTTGGTCCCTGCAATGGTCTTCGCGACCGGGTCCACGCGCAGCGTCAGGTGATAAAACAGCAAATCATTATTCGCGCGATAGGGCCCATACCCACCGCGCAACAAATCATCCGCGGTTGGCATCAACCCCGCCACTGGAGGCTGCGCCCCCTGCCCCACCTTCGCCCCCGGCGTAGTCGTCGAACTCTGCGCCGACGCCATCGGCTTCACCGTTTGACGCGTCTGCGCCCCAGCCGCACTCAACACCAACCCCACCCCCAACAACCAACCGCCCGTACGCATCGTCATTCGGTTAGCCTATCGCAACCCTGCCCCCATCTGCGATACCATCGCCCCAGAGACACCCACCCGGAGACTCCTCCGCACCGGAGATACCCGTGTCCTTCACGCCCTCCTCCATCGCCGCGCTCATCGTCGCCGCCAGCTTCGCCGCCGGCCTCAACGTCTACGCCACCGTCGCCACCCTCGGCATCCTCGCGCGCTTCGACTGGGTCACCCTCCCGCCCGGCCTGCACGCGCTCTCCAACCCCTGGATCATCGCCGTCTCCAGCCTGCTCTTCGCCGTCGAAGTCTTCGCCGACAAGATGCCCGCCTTCGATCTGGTCTGGAACGCCGCGCACACCTTCATTCGCGTCCCGGTCGCCGCTCTGCTCGCCTACCAGGCCGCCTCGCAACTCTCGCCCGAGATGAAGCTCCTCGCCGCCATCGCCGGAGCCGCCATCGCGGCCATCGCCCACACCTCCAAGACCGCCGCCCGCGCCCTCGTCACCCCCAGTCCCGAGCCGCTCTCCAACATCGCCCTCTCCGCCAGCGAAGACGTCGCCGCCATCTCCCTCACCTGGCTCGCCACCCGCCATCCCTACGCCGCCGGAGCCATCGCCACCGTCGCCATCGTTTTCCTCATCCTCAGTCTGCGCTGGATCGCCACCCGCCTTAAACGCCTCTTCCGCCCCCAGCCCGCCACGCGATTTCTACCCCAAAATAAATGAAGGCGACCCGAAGGCCGCCATCATCACTCTCATCGCAGCGCACCCGCTTACGCCGGGGTCGTATGCCCTTCGCCGAACCCAGGCTTGCGCCCAGCCTCCGGCTTCAGCACCTGCTGCTTATCGTCGCCGTCTTCGTCACCAGCCGACGCCAGCGAAGACTTCACCGGTCCCAGCAGCTTGCCCTGGATAATCAACTCGATCTCCGCCGCATCCAGCGTCTCACGCTCCAGCAGCGCCGCCGCCATCGCATGCATCACTTCGCGGTTCTCATCCAGGATCTTGTACGCCGAGTTGTACGCCTCATCGACCAACCGCCGCACTGCCTTATCAATCTGCTGTGCCGTGTCATCCGAGTAGTCTCTCGCCTGCCCAATGTCCCGGCCAAGGAATACTTCCTGCTCCTTCTTGCCGTAGGTCAGCGGTCCAAGCTCGCTCATGCCATACTCGCAAACCATCTTCCGAGCCAGCTCCGTCGCGCGCACAATATCGTTGCCCGCGCCCGTCGTCATGCGGTTCATGAAGATCTCTTCCGCGCAGCGTCCGCCCATCAAGATGGCCAGCTGCGTGTTCAGATAATCCCGCGTTACGGTGTGCTTGTCCTCTTCCGGCAGATGCATCGTCACGCCCAGCGCCATACCGCGCGGGATGATCGTCACCTTGTGCAGCGGATCAGAATGATCCCTCTTCGCCGCAACGAGCACGTGCCCAGCCTCGTGATACGCCGTGTCGCGCTTGTCGTCCTCGCTCAGCAGCATGGACTTCCGCTCGGCGCCCATTAGCACCTTGTCCTTCGCCACTTCGAAGTCGAACATGTGCACCGCCTTGCGGTTGAATCGAGCCGCCGTCAGAGCCGCCTCGTTCACCATGTTGGCCAGGTCAGCGCCGGTAAAGCCCGGTGTTCCCCGAGCCAGAATCGGCAGGTTCACATCCTCGGCCAGCGGCACCTTCTTCGAGTGCACCTTCAGAATCTCTTCGCGCCCACGAATGTCGGGACGATCCACAATTACGCGGCGATCGAAACGCCCTGGCCGCAGCAGCGCCGGATCCAGCACGTCGGGCCGGTTGGTCGCAGCAATCAGGATCACGCCGTCGTTGGACTCAAACCCGTCCATCTCGACCAACAGCTGGTTCAACGTCTGCTCGCGCTCATCGTGTCCGCCGCCCAGACCAGCACCACGGTGCCGTCCGACCGCGTCAATCTCGTCGATGAAGATGATGCACGGAGCATTCTTCTTGCCCTGCTCAAACAGGTCGCGAACGCGGCTCGCGCCGACACCCACAAACATCTCCACAAAGTCCGAACCGGAGATCGAGAAGAACGGCACATTCGCCTCACCGGCCACAGCCCGCGCCAGCAGCGTCTTGCCCGTTCCCGGAGGTCCGACCATCAGCACGCCCTTGGGAATCCGTCCGCCCAGGCGCTGGAACTTCTGCGCCTCGCGCAGAAATTCGATAATCTCCCGCAGCTCTTCCTTGGCTTCATTGACCCCGGCCACGTCCTTGAACGTAATCTTCTTCTGCTGCATGCTCAGCAAACGCGCGCGGTTCTTGCCAAAGCTCAGCGCCTTGTTCCCGCCGCTCTGCATCTGCCGCATCATGAACATGAACAGCGCCACCAGCACAAGGATCGGTGCGAAGCTCAGCAGCGCGTTCCAGTACATGTTGCCCTGCTGGCTCTTGAACGTGACATCCACGCCGTGGGCCTTCAGATCGGCCTCTTCGTTGTGGTCCACATAGTTCGCCGGAATCGTGGTGTGAAAAGTCTCTTTGCCGTCCTTGTACTTGCCCGTGACGTCAGCGCCGTCCACCAGCACATCCGAGATCTTGCCGGCGTCCGCTTCATCCTGAAACTGTGTCAGGCTCACTGCCTTGTCGTGGCCCGCAGCCATGTTGGTCGCGACGAAGCGCCAGCCCACCAGCAGGCAGCCCAGCGTCAGCACCCAGATCAACAACTGTTTGACTGTTGAATTCAATCCGATTCCTCGTTTCGCCTTACGTACTTTTGCCTCTTCTTCTAGTACTACTGCTCCGCCCTTTTCTCTGGCGGATACCACCGCAACCTATCGCCTTGAACCGCGGGACGATCCGCTTAGCCTTCGGAGACATCAAAACCTCTACCCCCCCGAAAGCTTCGCCTTTTCTTTAGACGCCAATCGCAGAAATACGGTGCGGTGTTTTGTGTCCGTCTTCGCGCCCACGCCGGGTTTGTTCTAAATTCTACTCTGGCTGGGACCCAACCGTCAGAAATATCGCTCCCCGCCCATTATCTCTACCCTGCCGCCCGTCTTATCCCTGCCGCCACACCCGTATCTCCCGCGCCGACCGCTCCACCCGCAGGCCTCCATGCAGCTCCAGCCGGCTCCCAATCTTTCCCGTCACCGCACCCCCTGCGCCCCCGAAACCCGCCAGCGCCAACACCTTCGCCGTCTCCTCCCCACCCAGCACGTACGCCTCTTTGGCATCCGCAAACACCTTCCGCGCAGCCGCCCGCACCAGTCTCCGCCGCAGGGCCGCCGGCATCGCCCGTAGCCGCTCAATCTCCAGCGCATACCCAACTTCTCCCACCGCCGTACTCACCGCCCGCCCCCCGCCGCGCACCGGCTTGCCCGGTAACAGTACCTGCGGCAACACCCGCGCCACCTCCGCCTGCCAGTACGCCTCTTCCTCCCGCGCCACATCCGCAGTCCGCGCCAGCAACGTGTCCAGCGCAGGATTGAACTCCCGCAGCATCGGCATCAACAAATGCCGCACCCGGTTCCGCGTCAACGACACATCCTGATTGGTCGCATCGTCTCTCCACCCCTGCCCCCTCTCCCGCAAAAACGCCTCCACCTCCACCCGTCTCACCCCCAGCAACGGCCGCACAATCCTGCCTTGCGGTTGCGAAGGTGCGGGTGCCCCATGTTTCGCTTCTGAGACGTGGGTTTCCACCGGACCCGTGCATTCCAGCACCGGGGAGATCCCTCCCAACCCCTCCGTCCACGCCCCCCGCAGCATCTTCATCACCACCGTCTCCGCCTGGTCATCGAGCGTATGCGCGGTCGCCACCACGTCCACCACGCCACCCGCCATCAGCCCCCGCAGCGCCTCATACCGCAGCTCGCGCGCCGCCTCCTCCACGCCTTCGCCCTCCGCCGCCTGCCGCGCCGCCGTGTCCACTCGAAACACCGTCAGCGGAACCCCCAGCCGCTCGCAAACCTCCCGCACAAACTCTTCATCCCCATCCGCCTCCGCCCCGCGCAACCCGTGGTGCACATGCGCCGCGCGCAGCACCACCCCCAACGGCTCCTTATTCAGCTTGGACTCCGTATTCGCCTCCACCATCGCCAGCAGCAGCGCCACCGAATCCGCTCCGCCACTCACCGCCACGCACACCCGCTCTCCGGCCCGCACCAACCCCCGATCCATAGCCAACCCAGTCTTCATCGTCATCGTTCCATCCTAAGCTGATCCGTTTTCGCGATCCTCTAACCTCCATCCTCTATCCTCTTTCTAGCCGCATCCAAACGGTCTGGCGAGCACGTCGTTCGCCCAAGGAGATTTCATGAGCAGTTCGCATCAAACAGTTACCCTCGAGGACGCACGACGCATCATCGCCGCAGCCACCAAAAAGGCAGAAGAGATCAAGCAACCCATGAACATCGCGGTTGTCTGCGCCGGCGGCCACCTGCTCGCCTTCGAGCGCATGCACGGCGCCTGGCTCGGCTCGGTCGACATCGCCCAGAAGAAGGCCTGGACCTCGCGCGCCTTCGACATCGAGACCGGAACCCTCGGCACCCTCTCGCAGTCCGGCGACCAGTTCTTCGGCATCCACGCCTCCAACGACGGCAAGGTCATGATCTTCGCCGGCGGCGTCCCCCTCAAGCAGGACGGCAAAGTCATCGGAGCCATCGGCGTAAGCGGCGGCCTCGGCGCCCAGGACCAGGCAGTAGCCGAAGCCGGCGCGGCAGCCCTCTAAGCCCCCACCCAGGAACGAGCCGTGCGCAAGCAAGGCTCGTTCGCTCTTCCCTATCCTCTATCCCCTATCCCCTACACTCTGTACTTATGATCCTCCGCCGCGCCACACCCGACGACGCCTCCACCATCACCGCCCAGCGCCACCAGATGTTCGCCGACAACGAACTCACCACCGACGCTCGCTACCACCAGATGGACCTCACCTTCGAGCCCTGGGTACGCGAACGCCTCACCGACGGGCGCTACGTAGGCCTCTTCCTCGAAGAGCCTGCAGCCGCTTCCAACGCAGCAGCCACCATCCTGGCCGCCTGCGGCATCTTCTTCCAGGACTTCCCCCCGCACTACCTCGACCCCAACCCCCGTCGCGCCTATCTGCTCAACTTCTACACCGCCCCCGCAGCCCGCGGCCGCGGCCTCGCCACCCAGCTCCTGCAACACGCTGTCAACCTCTGCAAGGAAGCCAACGTCGCCGTCATCACCCTCCACGCCTCCAAGTTCGGCCGCCCCGTCTACGAAAAATTCGGCTTCACCCAAAACAACGAAATGATCCTCAAGCCAAAACAAGTTGTTAGTTCTTAGTTCTCAGTTGTTAGTAGAGACTTCCTCTCCGCGCATCAACATCCGCACCCTTCAACTGACAACTGAGAACTGACAACTGAGAACGCCTTAGCGGTATACTCACATTCCCATGTCCGTCTTCGTCATCATCCCCGCCGCCGGAATCGGCACCCGCATGGCCCACTCCACACCCGGGGGCGTCTCCAAGCAGTTCCTCGAGCTCAAGGGCCTCCCCATCCTGGTCCACTCCGTCCGCGCCTTCCTCGACGTCCCCTCCGTTACCGCCATCTACGTGGCTGTTCGGGAAACCGAACAGCCACGCGTCTCCGCCATGCTCGCCGAGCACCAGCTCTCCGCCAAAGTCCATGTCGTCACCGGCGGCGACAATCGCCAGGAGTCCGTCGCCAACGCTCTCGCCGCCCTCCCCTCCACCTCCGCCCAGGACATCGTCCTCGTCCACGATGCCGTCCGCCCCCTCATCGACTCCGGCACAATATCGCGCACCATTGCCGCCATCGAGAAGCACGGCGCCGCCATCGTCGCCACCCCCGCCATCGACACCATCAAGCAGGTCGAGCGCACCGCCGACGGCGCCCTCATCACCGCCACCATCCCCCGCGAGCTCATCGTTCATGCTCAGACTCCACAGGGTGCGACGGTTCCCCTCCTTCGCCGGGCCTTCGCCGAAGCCGCGGCCGACGAGTTCACCGGCACCGACGAAGCCAGCCTCCTCGAGCGCGCCAACATCCCCGTCTTTGTCGTCCAGGGCACCTCCCGCAACTTCAAAGTCACCCAGCCCGGCGATTTAGAGATTGCCGAGTTTTATCTGGCGGGTTAGCTATCGCCGAGTTCTACCTCGCCGGCTGAGTTCGGGCCGCTTCCATAAGGTTTAGGCATGCGATTTCAACTCGACCAGTCCATCGAGGTTCTAGCCCATACCCCCGCCGTCCTCGACGCGCTCCTCCGCGGCAAATCCGACGCCTGGCTCCACTGCCGAAAATCCCCCGAAGCTTTCAGCCCCGTCGACGTCATCGGCCACCTGATGCACGCCGACGAAACCGACTGGCTGCCCCGCGCCCGCCTGATCCTCGAAGGCGCCCACACGCCCTTCGCTCCCTTCGACCGTTTCGACTTCCAGCGGCTCATCGCCAACAAGTCCATCGACACCTTGCTCGACGACTTCGCCACCCTCCGCACCCAAAGCCTCCAAACCCTCACGGCGCTCAACCTCACCGAAGCCCAACTCAACCTTCCCGGCACTCATCCCGAACTCGGCCCGGTCACGTTGCGCCACCTTCTCGCCACCTGGGTCGTCCACGACCTCAACCATATCCAGCAGATCGTCCGCACCATGTCCAACGAATACCGCGAGGCCGTCGGCCCGTGGCAAGCCTACCTAAGCATCCTTCACTGACCGGCACCCCCGCACCAAAACCCCACCGCGTATCATCTAATCAGCCGCCATGGCCACCGCCGCCCAAACCGTCGAGCTCACCGAAGACCAGCTCACCCTCATCGCCCGCGCCCTCGCCGACCCGCGCCGCTACGAGATCCTCAAAAAAATCAGCACCAAGCGATGCGCTACCCCCTGCAGCAGCATGCGCGACTGCATCGACATCTCCCCCGCCACCCTCTCGCATCATATGAAAGAGCTCGAAACTGCCGGCCTGGTCCGCTCCGAAAAAGACGGCAAGTTCGTCAACTACTTCCCCCAGACCCAAATCCTCCGCGCCTACCTCGACCGCCTCAAGTCCGACCTCGCCTGATCACCACCTTACGTCGCGAAACGTGGCTAACTTCGCGGACGTTGCGTCAAAGCTCCCCCCATTCCACAAAAATTCACAAGCACCCTGAATCTTCCCACCCCCTCCACACATCAATTCGATGGTTGTCGAAATATCAAATCGACACGAAGAGGGTTCACATGAGCAAGCTCACAGGAAAAGTCGCCATCGTTACAGGAGCCTCCAAGGGCATTGGCGCAGGCATCGCCAAGCAACTCGCATCCGACGGCGCCTCCGTCATCGTCAACTACGCCTCCGACAAAACCGGCGCAGAGAAGACCGTAGCCGACATCGTCAAGGCCGGCGGCAAGGCCACCGCAGTCGGCGCCAGCGTCTCCGAAGCCTCCGGCATCGACGCTCTCTTCACCCAGGCAAAGAAGGCCTACGGCACCGTCGACATCCTCGTCAACAACGCGGGCGTCTACAAGTTCGCGCCCCTCGAAGCCATCACCATCGAAGACATCGACTTCATGTACAACACCAACGTGAAGGGGCTTCTGCTCACTACCAAGGCCGCAGTCGCGCAGTTCCCGGCCACCGGTGGCAGCATCATCAACATCGGTTCCGTTGCCAGCGAGCAGACGCCGCCTGCCTCCTCGATCTACTCTTCTACCAAGGGCGCAGTCGACACCATCACCCGCGTGCTCGCCAAAGAACTCGGCCCCAAAAAGGTTCGCGTCAACTCCGTCAACCCCGGCCCCGTCGTCACCGAAGGCTTCAAGGCCCAGGGAATCGAAGGCTCCGACTTCGAAAAGCAGATGCTCGCCGGCACGCCGCTCGGCCGCATCGGCCAGCCCGAAGACATCGGCACAGTCGTCTCCTTCCTCGCCTCTGACGACTCCAACTGGATCACCGGCTCCCTCCTGCAAGCAGCCGGCGGCCTCCGCTAACTCCGAACCGCATCTCCAATCTCTAATCTCGCATCTCGAAAGGACACCATGAGCACACTCACCGGTAAAGTCGCCGTCGTTACAGGAGCATCCAAGGGCATCGGCGCAGCCATCGCTAAATCACTCGGAGCCGCGGGCGCCTCTGTCGTCGTCAACTACGCCTCCGACAAAAAGGGAGCCGACGCTGCCGTCGACACCATCACCAAGGCCGGCGGCAAAGCCGTAGCCGTCAAGGGCGACGTCTCCAAGCCCGCCGACGCCGTCGCCATCATCGACGCCGCCATCAAGACCTACGGCCACCTCGACATCCTCGTCAACAACTCCGGCGTCTACGAGTTCGGCCCCCTCGAAGCCATCACCCCCGAGCACTTCCACAAGCAGTTCGACATCAACGTGCTCGGTCTCCTGCTCGTCACCCAGGCCGCCGTCAAGCACCTCGGCAAGGGCGCCAGCATCATCAACATCGGCTCGCTGGTCAGCCGCATCACGCCTCCCGGCAGCTCCGTCTACAGCGCCACCAAAGGTGCGGTCGATGTGATCACCGGCGTGCTCTCCCTCGAGCTCGGGTCCAAGGGCATCCGCGTCAACGCCCTCAACCCCGGCCTCATCGAAACCGAAGGCACCCACACCGCCGGCTTCGTTGGTCCCGATGCCGGCTTCGAAAAGGACGTCGTCTCCAAGACCCCGCTCGGGCGCATCGGCCAGCCCAACGACATCGCCACCGCAGCCGTCTTCCTTGCCTCCGACGACGCCGGCTGGATCTCCGGCCAGCTCATCAACGCCGCCGGCGGCGTCCGCTAACCCTTCTCTAACCTCCGGGCACCCCAGGTCCCAGTTTTGAGACCTGGGGCCCACCACCTCCAACCCAACCACGAGCCCAAGGAGGCACCCATGCTTAGCCTCGCCCTCACCATGCTTCCCATCGTTGTCACCTTCACCGTGGCTGCCTGGAACTCCCCCTCCCACGAAATCCAGCCCCGCTCCGCCCTCCCCGGCAATCCAGTCGACGACTCCTGCCGCTGCTAACCGCGTGACCCCGATTCCGGCCGTCACCCCCTGGACCGCCCATCGCCACGAGCCGGCCACCCGTTGCAGTCCCCGCTGTCGATCGGTGTGCGCCCTTTTTTCGCCCGATCCAGCCCTGTTCCCCCTCCTCGGTCATCCCGCCGGCCGGCCGCTGCGAACCGCAGGCAACTTGTACGGCGACGTTTGCCCTATGCAAAAAATTGCGCTCTCAAATGGAACTATTGCGGCTGGGCGCCACTCCAACGGAGACTCCGGCGAACCCGAATGTAGCCCAAAGCCTTTTCTTTTCTTCTTGATTTCTTCGAGATTGTCCCCAAATTACGCGATTCAATAGCTCCCAGCCCGCCGCCGCTGGCCCCAGCGATGAAGTCTTTTGGTTTCGGCCACTCGCGTGCTCGTGTGTCTGGTAACGAACATGTCGGATACCAACATACTCGGAGGAATCTCTTGTACAAGAAAATTGCTGTCATCTGCTTTGTCGGTCTCCTGGGCTGTGCCACAGCTGCCAGAGCGTCTTCCTACACCTTCCCAGACTCAACCCTCGGTACCTGCTGCTTCAACGTGGTGGTGACCCAGGAAACCAGCACCGACATCCAATTGCAAGTCAACCTCATTGACGGTGCCGAGTCCTTCGTCCATTCCGGAAATGGCAGCAACCACCCCGGATTTGCCTTCAACCTGACGTCCGGATTCAACCCCGTCTCCATAACCTTCGCCGGTGGCTCCATTTGGAACCTGACCGATGACCCGCTGGAGACCAATGACACTACCAATGGCCCCGGATTCGGCACGTTCGAATACGACTTCAGCAACCCCGGCAAGGGTTCTGGTGATCCAGGGCCGCTTATATTCGATATCGTCTCTTCCGGCTCTTCCATCTCCTACCTGAACCTGGTGGGCGACGATGCCGGAGACTTCTTCGCTGCGGATATTCAGGACGCCACCGGCGCCACCGGCGAGGCGGCTCTCACCTTGGCGTCGACCACTCCTCCTACTCCCGAGCCGTCCTCCATGCTGCTGCTTGGCACAGGTCTCGTCGGTGCAGCGGGCATGCTGCGTCGTCGATTCGCTCCTCGCAGTTAGTCCGTACCGCTCCGCCCGCAATCCGCGGTCCGGGGACAAAACAAACCTGAGGGCGCACTCCGGTGCGCCCTTTTCTTTTCGCCCGTCTTTTTTTCGCCCCAACCGGCCTCAACCTGCCCCTTTTGCCCATCCAGGCCGCCCCAACCATTTATCATCCCAGCAATGAGCATGCGCATCGGTCTCGGCTTTGACTCTCACGCCTTCAAGAAGGATGTTCCCCTCGTCATCGGCGGCCTCAAGATCAATCACCCCGAAGGCCTCGCCGGCCACTCCGACGGCGACCTCCTGCTCCACGCCATCACCGACGCCCTGTTAGGCGCGGTCTCCGCCGGCGACATCGGCACCTTCTTCCCGCCCACAGACCCTAAGTGGAAGGGCGCCGACTCCACCCTCTTTCTCAAGACCGCCCTCGAAGAGATCGCCCTGGTCGGCTTCAAGATCGTCAACATCGACTGCGTCCTCATCATGCACCGCCCCAAGATCGTTCCCCTCGCCGGCGAGATGCGCGAACGCGTTGCCGACCTGCTCGGCATCGACGTCAACAACGTCAGCATCAAGGGCAAGACCCCCGAAGGCCTCACCCAGGACGGCACCGCCGTTGCGCACGTCGTCGTCCTGCTCGAATCCATCGACCTCCCCAACGAGCACAAAAAACTGACCCTCCACGCCGACGCCCCCAACGAAGCCGACATCGACGCCGCCCTCGCCGCCGTCGCCAAACCACGCGACATCTCCGCCCTCGGCCGCAAGCTCCCCACCTTCGACACCGACGACCTCACCTAACCCTTCCGAAATAATCTTTGTCGCCGCACTCGTTTCTCGCGTACATTGTCCTCATCGAACGGAGGCAATCATGGACCCAGATCAGATCAACCACATGAGCGGCGCCATCGCTGGCATGATGGGCTTTTTCATGCTCTTCGGCTTCGTATTCGTCGCATTCGCCGTCTTCATCTTCTGGCGCATCCTCACCAAGGCAGGCCTCGCCGGTCCGCTCGCCCTGCTCGTCCTGGTGCCCGCCGTCGGCTGGATCATCGTCACCTGCATCCTCGCATTCTCCGACTGGCGCGTCGTCCCCGCCCCCAACCCCTACGGCGGCCTGCAACCCTACCCGGCGCCGCCCACCAACTATCCGCCAGCCCCACCCACGCACTACAACCCTCCGCCTCCGCCCCAACCCTAGGCCCGCGCCCCGCTCCGCCAGGACGACCGCACACCGGTCGTCCCGCACGCCTGTTAACATAGGTCTCGAAGCCTTATGACATTCGAGCCCACCGCCGCACCTGACTCCCGCCCTATCCGCGTCCGCATCGCCCCCTCCCCCACCGGCGACCCCCACGTAGGCACCGCCTACATCGGCCTGCTCAACTACCTCTTCGCGCGCCAGCGCAACGGCAAATTCGTCCTCCGCATCGAGGACACCGACCGCACCCGCTTCGTCGCCACCTCCGAGCAGATGATCTTCGACGCCCTCAAGTGGGTCGGCCTCACCTGGGACGAAGGCCCCGACGTCGGAGGCCCCTTCGGCCCGTACCGCCAATCCGAACGCACCGACATCTACCGCGCCCACGCCGAGATATTACTCGCCAACGGCACCGCCTACCGCAGCTTTGAAACGGCTGACGAACTCGAGGCGATGCGCCAGCAACAAATCGCCGCCAAGACCCCGCCCCGCTACAACGGAGCCCACCGCCACCTCACCCCCGCGCAAATCGAAGCCTACTTAGCGGAAGGCCGCCCCTACACCATCCGCCTCAAAGTCCCCGAAAACACCTCCACCACCTTCCGCGACGAACTCCGCGGCGACATCACCTTCGACCACAACAACGTCGACGACCAGGTCCTCCTCAAATCCGACGGCTACCCCACCTACCACCTCGCCAACGTAGTCGACGACCACCTCATGCAGATTACCGACGTGATCCGCGCGGAAGAATGGATCTCCTCCACCCCCAAGCACGTGCTGCTCTACAACGCCTTCGGCTGGGATCTTCCGCGCTTCTGGCACATGCCCCTGCTGCGCAACGTCGACAAGTCAAAAATCTCCAAGCGCAAAAATCCCGTCTCGCTGGTCTTCTACCAGCAGTCCGGCTACCTCCCGCAGGCGATGCTCAACTTCCTCGGCCTGCTCGGCGGAGGCATGGCCCAGCCCACCGAAGCCGAAATCGTCAGCAAGGGCCTCAACACCAAGGAGGGCGACATCTTCTCCCTCCCCGAGATGCTCGAAAAATTCGACTTCAAGCGCATATCGCTGGGTGGCCCCGTCTTCGACCTGGTCAAACTAAAGTGGCTCAACGGCGAATACCTCCGCAAGCTCTCCCCCGACGACTTCTTCGCCGCTCTCCGCACGACCATCCTCTCGGACGAATACATCCGCGCCATCGCCCCCCTCGTCCAGGCCCGCATGGAAACCCTCGGCCAGTTCGGCGACATGACCAGCTTCTTCTTCTCCGACAACATCACGCCCCCCGAATCGGTCTGGCTCCCCAAAAAACGCACCTTCGAAGAGACAGTAGCCTTCGCGGCCGAGCAACTCATCGCGCTAGAAGCCGCCACCTGGGACGCAGCTTCCATCGAGTCCGCCCTCAAAGCCCTCGGCGAAGCCAAGCAGTGGTCCGTCAAAGAAAACTTCATGCTCCTGCGCGCCATCCTCACCGGCAGCCTCACCAGCCCCCCGCTCACCGAGAGTCTGGTAGTCTTCGGCAAATCCCGCAGCTTAGACCGTCTCCGCCGCTTCCTAGAAGCGCAAAAGAAAGCAGCCAACCAGCGCAAATAATCTCAACGCAGGAGGCCCCATGACCCCCTCCGATCTCTACACCTTCATCACCGCCAAACCCTATGCCGTACTCTCCACCCTCGCGGCCAACGGCACGCCGCAGTCCGCGCTCGTCGGCATCGCCGCAACCCCCGACCTCGAAATCATCTTCGACACCCTCACCACCACCCGCAAGTACGCCAACCTCCTCGCGAACCCCACCTGTTCGCTGGTCATCGGCTGGGACAACGAACAAACGCTCCAGTACGAAGGCACCGCTTTCTTCCCATCCGGCCCCGACCTCTCACGCTATCAAGCCCTCTACTTCGGCCGCTGGCCCGACGGCCCCGCCCGCCTATCCTGGCCAGGCCTCGTCCACATCGTCATCCGCCCCACCTGGCTACGCTACAGCGACTTCAACCAACAGCCGCCTATGATCAAAGAATCTCACTTTGCCACGGCTTCATCCTAAGCTGTAACCGAGGATCCCCATGTACCTGACCACCAACAACCCCATCGCCTTCATCCCCACCACCGACGCCGCCGCGGCCCGCAACTTCTACGAAACCGCCCTCGGCCTCAACTTCGTCTCCGACGACGACTTCGCGCTCGTCTTCCGCGTCGGCGCCTCCCAAACCATGCTCCGCGTCGCCCGCATCCCCAAACCCTTCACCCCCGCACCCTTCACCATCTTCGGCTGGGAGGTCCCCGACATCCACGCCACCATCGCCGACCTCAAAACCCGCGGCGTCGAGTTCCTCCAGTACGACTACTTCCAGCAGGACGAAGCCGGCGTCTGGACCGCCCCCGGCGGCGCCCAGGTAGCCTGGTTCAACGACCCCGACGGCAACACCCTCTCCCTCTCCAACCACCCCGCTTGAACTTCGCACTCGGCATCCCATAAGGCCCGCCGTCCACGCAGGACCTGGGTGCCCCATACATGACCGTCTCATCGTCATGAGTGGGTATCGAGCGCAGCTCGACCGCGCCTGCCCACCTCCAAGCCGCAAAATAAATCTCTCAAATCCCCCTCAAAAACAGCCCAAATCTGGCCTGTCAAGCCCCCAACCAGCCCCAAACCCACAGAACCCTCATGAACACTGGCGATTTCTCTCCGCCAGCCTTGGCATACTTACCCCATCCCACTCGCTACAATAGAAGTAGCCCCAACGACATGTTCACGGTCCGGCAAATACCAGCAGATGTCGCAGGCTCGCCCTTACCAACAAAGGGGGTACTTTGACCCTTAAACCGCTTCAATGCAATACTTTACGCCAAAAGACCCAGACTGAAGTCATACTTTAGCCTCTAACTCGTTTGGCTGCACTACTTTAGAGCAAAAGTCATACCGTGGGGGGAGGGGGGGGAGGGGGCCTAGTGGCCGGTGACCGCGACCATCACAGGAAGCGTCTTCGGAGGGTAGCAAACAGCATTGTCACAGGCCTGGTACTTCAGCAAGCCGGTCAGCGTCGACGAGCCCTTCGGCGCCACCAGCCGAACGCTCACCCGAAACTCGCCCTGGTACACATCCAGCGTCCCGCCCGAGTCCAGCGGCAACCGAAACGTCGACCCGTGCGGGTACTGCTCATCCACAACCTTCATCCCCCTAGCCGGGCTCAGCTGCAGTGCCGTCGCAATCAACAACTCATCCTTCGGTGTATGCGAGTTGATATGAAAGCCGTCTTCCACCCGAAACCGCAGCTCCACCACCTCCGGCTCACCAGCCTTCACCTCCACCGCATCGGAGAGCAATTCAACATGCCCCTTATGCGGCGCGGCCGCCGGACCCAACTGGATCTCCTGCGCAACCAACCGAGCACAGGATGGGGCACAGGTCAGGGCCACGCACAACCCGATCAGTGCAGCCTTCACATGCCACCCGAGCCGATGGCCTTCTGGATATCGGCCTCGAGCTCGTCCTTGGAGTGCGCGCCGATCGTCTCGTCGACAATCTTGCCGCTCTTGTCCACGTAGAAGGTCTCGGGAATGTAGTCGCCCAACTCGTAGCTCTTCGAGACCTTGTCATTCGGCAGCAGGATTGGATATGTCACGCCGACGCGCTTGGACGCAGCCGCAACCTCGTTTACCGCCATGCCCTCGTCCTGGTCGAGCCCCAGCACGACGAGTCCCTTGTCCTTGTACTTGTTCTGCAGATCCTGGAACCACGGCATCTCCAGCTTGCACGGTCCGCAATACGTAGCCCAGAAGTTCAGCACCACCGGACGTCCCTTGTAGTCCGCAAGCGAGACTTTCTTGCCGTTCAGATCCACCAGCGTGAACGACGGAGCAGCCTTGCCCTTCATCGTCTTCGCCGCCGGATCCTCGCTCGGATCTCCAGACGTTGCCGCCGAACTCGCAGGCGTCAACTGCACCTCACTCTGCTGCGCCTTCTGCATCTCCGCCTGCCGATGCCGCAGATTATGCGTACCTGCCATCACAATCAGCGTCACACCCGCAATGAGCAACGCGACAATCGCTAACCGACGAACCGAAAGGGGAACCACGAGATCATCCTTCAGCGCAGGCGAATCGTCATCCCGCGCGCTGTGTCTAGTCTATCGCTGTTGGCCCTGCTCGTGCACGGTCGTCTGGGCACGTCTGCTAGCATTCTCCCTAGCCAATATCTGCGACCGCCGCAATGACCCAGCTTCCCCAAACGCCAGCCGTGAAACGCCCCTCAGGCCTCGTCCGCCCTTGCGACCTGGTGCGCATAGAGGCCGAGGCGCTCGAGCAGCTGGCCCAGCGCCTCGAAGGCCCGCAAGCTCAGGTGTTTGAGCACGTCGCAGCCCTCCTCGCCGCAACCGCCCAGAACGGCCATCGCGTCGTCCTCACTGGCGTAGGCAAGAGCGGCCTGATCGCCCGCAAGATCGCCGCAACCCTGCTGTCGACAGGAACCGCGGCACAGTTCCTCCACCCAACCGAAGCCCTGCACGGTGACCTTGGCCTGCTCAGCCGCGGAGACGTATTGCTCGCCCTCTCCTACTCCGGCGAGAGCGAGGAGCTGCTTCGGCTGCTGCCCGTTCTCCCGCGCCTCGGCGTCGCGCTCATCACGCTCACCGGCTGCGACGACTCAACCCTGGCCAAAGCCAGCAAGCACGTGCTCGACGTCAGCGTGGACCGCGAAGCCTGCAACCACCAGCTCGCGCCGACGACGTCGACCACCGTGATGCTCGCCCTCGGTGACGCCCTCGCCATCGATGTCAGCCGCCGCCTCGACTTCCAGCCCCAGGACTTCGCCGAGCTCCACCCCGGCGGTCAGCTAGGCAAGCGCCTCATCCCGGTCAGCCAGCTCATGCATACCGGCAATGAGATCCCGGCAGTCGCCCCAACCGCAACCCTGCCCGAGATCATCCACGAGATGTCCGCCAAGCGCCTCGGCCTCACCACCGTCCAGGCCAACGGCAAGCTGCTGGGCATCCTCTCCGACGGCGACCTCCGCCGCCTCTTCGCCACCCAGGGCCCCGAAGCCTTCCACTTGACAGCGGCCACCATCCTCAACCCCAACCCCCGCACCATCCCCCCCACCCCCTTCGCCGCCGACGCCCTCACCCTCATGGAGCGCCATAAGATCACCGCCCTGATCGTGACGGAGGATGGTACCGGCACGACGCCCGTTGTCGGCGTCCTGCACCTCCACGACTTACTCGCGTGAGTCCTAAGGTTCTGTAGTTTGAAGCCTTAGCGAACTCTGACAACGCGCTCCGATACAATCGTACGAATATGCATCGTTGGTCCAAGCTCTTTATTCCCACTCTCCGCGAAGCGCCGACGGACGCGGAGGTCGCCAGTCACAAACTGCTTCTCCGCGCTGGATATATTCGCCAGCTTGGCGCTGGCATCTACAGCTACCTGCCGCTCGGGCAGCGCTCGCTGAACAAGATCATCGCCATCGTTCGCGAGGAGATGGACAAGATTGGCCAGGAGTTTCTTCTGCCCACGCTGAACCCTGTCGAGCTTTGGCAGGAGTCCGGACGTGAGGCCGTGATGGGCCAGAACCTGTTCCACCTCAAGGACCGCAAAGGCGCAGAGCTCGTCCTCGCCATGACGCATGAAGAGGTCATTACCTCCATCGCACGCAACGAGCTGCGCAGCTACAAACAGCTCCCGCAGATTTGGTACCAGATTCAGACCAAGTTCCGGGACGAGCCGCGTCCGAAGTCCGGCTTGATGCGCGTCCGCCAATTCACCATGAAGGATTCCTACTCCTTCGACGTCGATTCCGCTGGTCTTGATGCCAGCTACGACAAGCACGACCGAGCCTACCGAGCCATCTTCACCCGCTGCGGCCTGGAGTTCGTCGCCGTTGAAGCCGACTCGGGAGCGATGGGAGGCTCCGGCTCACAGGAGTTCATGGTCTACACCGAAGCCGGCGAAGACCTTATCGCCAGCTCCGCATCAGGCTACGCGGCAAACCTGGAGAAGGCGACGAGCAAGCTCAGACTGGTCGAGGACCTTGCACCGACCGGCGATGGCGCGCCGGAACTTGTTCACACCCCAGGCAAAGCTTCCATCGCAGATGTCACGGAGTTCTTCGGCATCCAAGCTTCGCAGGACATTAAATGCGTTGCCTTCATGGGATTAACCACCAAAGCCGAATCTCTGCCTCGCCCAGTGGTCGCATTTCTTCGCGGCGATCACCAGGTGAATGAAACCAAGCTGGCCGCACTCACGGGTGTTACCGAGCTCCGTCCCATGCTGCCGGTGGAACTGGAAGTTCACATCGGAGGTCCGGCGGGATTCCTGGGGCCGGTTGGCATCCGTGAGGTGATGACGCAAGGTTCGCTGAATGGCCTGAACTCCGGCAAGGAACTCGCGAAACTCAAGGGCGTCCTGCGCGAAGATCCGAGCGAGGGGCTGAAGTCCATCGTCGTCATGGACCTTGGCCTCGAAGGCCGCAAGAATCTTGTCGCCGGCGCGAATCAGCCGGATTACCACTACCGCAACGTAACACCCGGCCGCGACTTTACGCCGACCCTGATCGCCGACATTCGCAACATCAATGAAGGTGAGCTCGATCCCCTTGCCGGCCAGCCGCTGCGACTCGGCAAAGCCATGGAGATAGGTCACATCTTCAAGCTCGGCTACAAGTACAGCGAGAGCATGAATGCGCGCGTACTGGATGCGAATGGCAAGGAGGTGATGCCGATCATGGGCTGTTACGGAATTGGCGTTGAGCGCATCTTGACGGCCGCTATTGAATCCAGTGCAGCGAAGTTCGCCGCCGACTCGTCAACCGAGCAGTACGCTCTGCCGGCCGCGATTGCACCCTACGAAGTCATCGTGACCATCACCAATGTGCGCGAACCAGAGCTTCTTCAGGCCGGCGAAGACATCGCGAGAAAGTTGGAGAAGGCAGGGATTGATGTGTTGCTGGACGATCGCGATGAGCGCGCCGGAGTGAAGTTCAAGGACGCAGAATTGATTGGAGTTCCCTACCGGATCAATATCGGTAAGAAGCTCGCAGACGGCCAAGTGGAGCTGGTGGATCGTCTTTCCCTGAAAACCGAAGATCTAGCCATTGATTCGGTCACGCAGCACCTCGTGACCCTCCTTGCTGCGTCCAAACAATAGGATCTTTGATTCGATCGCATGCCAGTAAAACTCAAACTCGATAGTACCTCTCATCCCGTTCTCTGGAGACTGCTGCGTGCAGCTCTAGTGCTGGCGGTTGTCTTTGTCATCATTGGCGCCTCTGTCTTCGGCTATTACTACTTGCGCTACCGCGGCCTGGTTGCTGAGCGGCTGGCGAAGGGACCACTCTTTGCTCCGGTCGCGCAGGTCTATGCAGCTCCTCAAGAGGTTCGGCCAGGCCAGCAACTCTCCGCCGCAGCCATCGGCGCAGCTCTGCGGCGAGCGGGATACAACACCAATCCGGAGCTAGGCAGCTATGAGCTTCGCAGCAATTCGATCCTGATCAAACCAGGCCCGCAAAGCTATCTCGCGATGGATGGTGCCACCATCGCGTCGGAGGACGGTCAGGTTGAGAGCATCACGGCGGAAAACGGTGCTGCTTTGTCCGCCTACAAGCTGGAGCCTCAGCTCATTACGGCCTTATCAGAGGACAAGAATCGAACCAAACGTCGCCTGGTCAATTACACCCAGATTCCTCCGAACATGGTTCAGGCGGTACTGGCAATCGAGGACCGCCGCTTCTTTGAACACTCCGGCATCAATTACGTGCGCACGGCCAAGTGCGCGGTTCAGGATATCCTCGCCCACCGAATGAACTGCGGAGGGTCCACCCTCACCCAGCAACTGGCCCGCGGATTCTTTCTTTCATCGGAAAAAACGTACTCCCGGAAGATTGCTGAAGTTGTGATCACATACCAACTCGAGGCTCGGTTCTCCAAGCAGCAGATCTTCGAGATGTATGCCAATGAAATTAACCTGGGGCAACGAGGATCGTTCGCAATTAATGGCTTTGGAGAAGCCGCCCAGGCGTATTTCGGGAAAGACCTACGCCAGCTGGACCTTGCGGAATGCGCGCTGCTCGCGGGGATGATCCAGCGGCCAAACTACTTCGCTCCGTATCGTCATCCTGACCGGGCAATGGAGCGACGCAACGTTGTGTTGGATTCCATGGTTGAAACGCGTGCTATCACCCAAGAGCAGGCGGATCGGGCAAAGGCAGAGCCAATTCGTTTAGCCCCTCCCGACGCCGATGCAAGTGAAGCACCGTATTTCGTCGACCTCGTGCACGATCAGATCGTACAGCGGCTGGGCGACTCGGATGTCACGCGCTCAGCTCTGCGGGTCTACACGTCGCTTGATCCAGAACTACAGCGCGCGGCTGCCTCCGCCATCGAGGCCGGCATGAAGAATGTCGACGAGCTCGTGCGGCGTCGCTACTTTTCGCTCAACCACAAGAAGGGAGAAAAGTTCACCAAGGAATACATGCCTGACGGGCACATCACGTATCCCCAGGTTGCCTTGGTGGCTCTCAACCCACACACGGGCCAGGTCCTGGCGCTCATTGGTGGCCGCAACTATGGCGACTCGCAGCTGGATCATGCCCTGGCCGAGCGCCCGACTGGATCCATCTTCAAACCCTTCGTGTTCGCCGCTGCCTACAATACGTCTCTCGACGGCACCAATCTCGGGTCCGGCGGGGTGTTCAGTGCTCTGACCAGGATCAACGACGACCCGCAGAATTTCGGAACAAACGGCCAGACCTACATGCCGGGCAATTTTGTAAAGGGCGAGTATCCCGGGATGGTTACGGCAGCCGACGCTCTCGCCCACTCCCTCAACATCGCAACCATATCGCTTGCGCAGATGGTTGGGTATGACAACGTGGCGAAGCTTGCACGCTCCGCCGGTATCGTTAACGCGCGCGGTACGCCGTCGGTCGCTATCGGCACCTATAACGCAACACCGCTGGAGATGGCGGGAGCGTACACCATCTTCGCCAACAACGGTGTACATCTCAAGCCGTGGGTACTGGCCAGCGTTCGCAATCCCCAGGGCGACATCGTCGCGGACTTCGCGCCAGAAGCGAACCAGATCCTTGATCCACGCGCCGCATTCTTAACGCAGTCTCTACTGGAAGACGTCATGGCGTACGGAACAGGATCGACCGTCCGGGCGCACGGCTTTACCGCTCCCGCAGCCGGCAAGACGGGTACCGAGCATGACTCCTGGTTCGCAGGTTATTCCTCCAATCTCCTCTGCGTGATCTGGGTCGGCAATGATGACTACACCGATATCAAGATCCAGGGCGCAGATGCTGCCGCGCCCATCTGGGCCGAGTTCATGAATCGGGCCATCCGTATCCCTCAGTACTCCGACATGAAACCATTGGGGCCTGTTCCCAGTGGCGTCGAAGTGCTACGCATCGATCGAACGAGTGGCCTTATCGCCGACGAATCCTGCCCCAACAACGCGTTCTCCGCTGCCTTCCTCGTGGGAGCCGCACCCCAGGGCACGTGTTCCCATATGGGGGATGATTCGCAGTCACTCGGGAGCCGCATCTTCGGTTTCTTCACGGGAAAAACGGCGACGCCGGCTCCGGCTCCGGCTGCGACGCCGAACGACACGCAACCGGCTGATCCCACCAAGCATCGAAATCTACTGCAAAAGATCTTTGGCACTGGCAAGGACAAGCCAAAGGAAGAAGCGCCGCAGTAGGTTTTCGTCAGATGTTTCCCAAATCGAGTCGGACTGCTCGTTCTCGGGCCAGCTCGATGGATTGATCTTGCTGCGCGCGCGATCGGTCAGCCGGATGGGCTTCTGTGCCGAGCCAATATCGGAGCAGAAAATAACCAATCGCCCAGATGACCAGGTTCACCTCTAACTGGGTTATCCAAAACCAGCGATAGGCCACAGAAAACAGCAGCATATGCGCCCCGAAAAATCCCAGGGCTGCGCACTCACGTCCCAGCGTCGTTGGCTTGCACGGAATTCTGTCGAAGAGCAACGGCAGCGCCACGAAGAAGATAGGCCACGCGTATCCGATGAGGCGCGCAAACCAGGTCCCAAGCATGGGCGCCAGAATTAAAGAGGCAGTCCCGTAAAGCAGCGCGAACCGCAAGAGGACGCTCGATGGGTTGGCCTTTCTGGAGCGCCACCAAAGGAATCCCAGCAGCAGCGGCAAGAGGCCAAATTCACTCAATACAGCTTCCGATATCAGCACCCAACCCGTGTCCGAAAATCCGCAGATGCCAATCGCATGCACTCGCCCCAGGTGAACGGGGAATGTCCATCGAGGAACCGCGCAGAATTGGGTGTTCACATTGCTCCACGGAACGAGTCCGAAGACATTGTTCATGAAGTTCCAGGGAACTTTGGCGAGCATATAGATTGACTCGGGAAGGTTCTCCGAGTTGGGCTGAGCGCGCATGGCGAGATGTTTCACCACAACGCTTCCAGCGAGAGTTAAGACAACCGCAACAACCCTGTCCGTCCATCTCAACCGCTTCCAGGCTGCGATCAGGAAGCAGACCAGGGTCAGCGACGTCGACTCTCGAGAGAGCATAAGAGGAAACATCATGATGGCTGCTGCAAGCATTTGGTCCTCTTGGAGCAACAGAAGCAGAAGGGCTAACAACGCAGAGTACCAAAGGTCGGGCAAGACGAGGTCCTGCAGGAGAAAGCTCCAGAACGGCACAAACGCCACGGCGAACAAGAACCACCTGGGAGCTGTGGTTTTGAGGGCAAGGTAGTAAATTGCGACCAGCGCAAAAACCGCGGACGCGGTGCCTTCGATGAGGAATCCGCTTTCAACCGTGCAGTGCAGCCAATGCATTAGTCCAGTGACAAAGAGAGCGCCAAGCTGGCGGGACGCGAAGGGCTGCATCACCTGGCTGTAGTCGCCCGTGGCCATCGCAATATAAAACCGCGCGTCGCCCGCGATAAAGACCGACTCTGAATGCGAAATACCATACATCGCATAGAGCAAGCAGCAGATGATTGCGGCAAGCCCAGCAGCTACGCGAAGGGCTGGAGGCAGGCTTCGTATGGGTGCATTGAAAGCGCGAATCATCGCAAGAGCTTTAGCAGACAAAAGCAATTTTCTCCTCGTACGCTCTAGCCATCAGGGCCTTCATTCACACTTATACATGGAGTGGATTTCGAACAGATCGCCGGATCTCGGACAGGCTGTACGGTTTTGGGTGGGATGGCTTGCATGGCCCGCTCGGTGAGGGCGGCGATGGTGAGGGCGGGATTGACGCCGAGGTTGGCACTGATCGCTGATCCGTCGCAGATGTAGAGGTTGGTGTAACCGAAGACGCGGTGGTAGGAGTCGATGACTCCGCGTTCGGGAGTGTCGGCCATGGCGGCTCCGCCGAGGCAGTGGGCCGTCATGGGGATGTTGAAGAGGACCTCGGTGATGGTGGTGCAGGGGACGCCGCCGGTGACCGAGGCGCCCAGTTCGGCGAAGCGGTTGGCGGTGGGGATGTAGGTGGGGATGGGGTCGCCGGCGGTGGTGAGGACGTTGACGAAGGGCCAGTACCAGGGACGCGTGAGGCGCATGGTAAGAGGGCTATCGATGGCCTGCATGCAGAGCAGGATGAGCGTCTCGTGCGAGGCGCCGAAGGGTTGGAGGTCGCGAAAGGTGCGCAGCGGGGACTTGAGAAACTGGAGGCCGAGTGTTGTGAGCCAGGTGAGGATGCGGGTGGGGCCGGGCCGGCCGTTGACGAGCAGGGTCGAGAGCGGGCTGAGGGCGTCGGAGCCGCGCGGGTAACGGACGGCTTCGATATGGGTGTTGGCATCGATGTAGATGCCGGAGCCGATGGCGATGCCGCTGGAGAGGTCATCCGACGTTCCGGGATAGCGGACGGCGATAAGCGACTCGGCGTTGGTGAGGACGCGGTTGCCGAGCTGGTCGGAGATGTTGGGGAGGGAACCGCGCTGCTTGAGGCGGAAGAGCAGTTCCTGGGTGCCCAGCGAGGAGCCCGCAAAGACCACGCCGCGTGTGGTGAAGCACTGCACGGGACCCTTGAACCAGCCGTTGGAGGATTGGGTGAAGACCTCGTAGCCCTGGCTGCCGTCAGGCGCGCCGTTGAGGGGCCGGACGTCGATCACCGTCGTTTCGGCGAGAACGCGCGCGCCCTTCTTCTCGGCCAGGTAGAGGTAGTTTTTGTCGAGGGTGTTCTTGGCGTTGTGGCGGCAGCCCACCATGCAGCCTCCACAGGCGATGCAGGTTTCGCGGGCGGGACCTTCGCCGTCGAAGTAAGGATCGGGAGAGAGGGTGCCGGGCTGCTGGTCCGCGTTGCCGAAGAAGACGGCGACGTCGGCGGGATAGAAGGTGTGGCCTACTCCCGCGGCGGTGGCCATCTCCCTCAGCTTGATGTCGGCGGGGGCGAGGATGGGGTTGGTGACTACGCCCAGCATGCGTTTGGCGGTTGCGTAGTGCGAGGGCATGACGCGCTTCCAGTCGTCGAGGCCTGCCCAGGTGCCTTGGTCCCAGATGGTGTCCGGCGGAACGAGCATGGTGTTGGCGTAGGTGATGGAGCCGCCGCCTACGGCGTTGCCGTGCAGGACGATGACGTGGCGGAAGAAACGGAGGTTGAAGAAGCCGCGCAGGCCGAGCTTGGGCTTCCAGAAGTAGCGGTTGAGGGTCCAGTTAGTTTTTGGGGGATCCTCGGGGGTCCAGCGGCGGCCCATCTCGACGACGAGGACCTTGTAGCCCTTTTCGGTGAGACGCAGGGCGGAGACGCTGCCACCGAAGCCGGAGCCGACGATGAGGTAGTCATAGTCGAAGGACGGCGGCATCGGTGGGGCCTCGTGGGTAGGTGGTAGAGCGGGATCAGTATAGCGGGAGGGCTAGTGGGGGTAGTCCTGCCAGAGCCACTCGAGAGCTTCGGGAAGGGTTTGGGCGCGGACGGCGTGGTCGACGTGGCCGGCGTTCTCGGCGAAGAGGAATTGGTAGGGGTAGCCTTTGGCGGCGAGGACGCGGGCCATGTTCTCGTTGGCGACGACCCAGTCGTGCATGTTGTCGCGCATGAGGTTGGGGTTGTAGAGGTCGCGGTCACCGACCTCGAGCCAGAGGCGAAGAGGCTTGCGGCGGGATTTGGGGATGAGCGTCGTGTGAAAGCCCCAGGCGCCCTGCGGGGTTGCGGGATTCCAGGGCCACTGCTGGTTGACGTAGGTGCCAGAGTAGGTGAGGACGCGGTGGTAGAGGTCGGGGTGGTACCAGGCCATGATGAGGGCGCAGGAGCCTCCGGAGCTGCCGCCCATGGTGGCGCGGGCGTCGGGATCGTGGGAGAGCTTGACGTGGGCCTGGGCTTCGACGAGGGGGAGGACTTCGTGCTCGACGAACTCCGCGTAGTGGGGGGACAGGGTGTCGTACTCGAGCCCGCGCTCGGAGCCCTGCGCGTCGCCGCCGCCGTTCTGGATGGAGATGGCGATCATGGGCGGAAGTTTGTTCTCGGCGATGAGGTTGTCGAGGACAGTGAAGAGGAGATGGTCCGGGCCGTCGGCTCCTACGATGAAGGGCGCGACGCTGCCGGGGACGTACTGCGCAGGGACATAGACGGTGACGTGGCGCGTGTAGGGCGCGGGGTGGCTGGTGGTGACGAGGAGGCTGGCGGGATTGGCGGGGTCGGGCGTGCCGAAGGTGCTGGGGTTGCGGGCGATGCCGGGGTAATACCTGCTGTCGGCGGAGAGCATGGTGATGTCGGTGAGGGTGCCTTGCGGGACGTTGGGATGAACCACGGACTCGGGTGCGGGCGTGTGGGCTGGGCCGAGGATGAAGTTGCCGTTCGCGGTGGGCGCGGGGAGGGTGTCGTCGGGGAGCTCTGCGGCGGAGACGTAGCCGGGGGTGTGGGGATCGCGGACCGGTGGTGGTGTGCGCGCGGGCGGCGGCGGAGCAGAGGTTTGGGCGACGGCAAGCGTGGTGGCGGCGAGGAGGAGCGAGGCGGTGCGGAGGAGGTGAGACACAGGAGACTCCGGTAGTGAGGCTGGGTTTGCTATGGTGGGGACGACGGGCTACCCTAAACGACGTACGATGAGGATATCGAAGTACTTCCGATTGAGGTAGAAAAGGAACTCGATGGTGAGTGAGGCGGAGAAGGCGAAGCTTCGGGAATTGGCGGCGAAGGCGGCGGAGAAGGCGTATGCGCCGTACAGCCGGTTTCGGGTGGGGGCGGCGCTGCTGCTGCAGGACGGGGCCGTGGTGACGGGGTGCAATGTGGAGAACTGTTCGTATCGGATGACCAGCTGCGCGGAGCAGGGGGCAATTGCGCGCGCGGTGGCGGAGCGGGGGCCGGGGATTCGCGTAAGGGCGGTGGCCGTGGCGAATTTGAATGATTCCGCGAGTATGCCTTGCGGGGCGTGCCGGCAGACGCTGAGTGAGTTTGGCGAGGATGAGGTGCTGGTGCTGTACCCGGGTGAGGGCGGAGCGGTGATGGAGACGACGCTGGGAGAGTTGCTGCCGCATGCGTTTCGGGCGAAGTTTCTGGGGTAGGGGCGGGATGGGCGAAGGGCTTTGAAGCAACGAGAGGCGCAACCTTGCGCGACGTAAAACAGAGGGACTGAATGATGAGGGATGCGGTGATTCATCCGGTGGATGTGTTGTTGAAGAAGCGGGATGGCGGGGAGCTATCGACGGCGGAGATTGAGTTTGTGGTGCGTGCGGTGGTGCGCAATGGGGAGGGTGCGGCGCGCACGGCGAGCGACGGGGATGGGGGCGAGGGACAAAGCATTTCAGACGCGCAGATTGGGGCGTTCTTGATGGCCGTGTTTCAGCGCGGGCTGTCGCTCAGGGAGCTGGGGGATTTGACGCGGGCGATGCGCTTCTCGGGGGAGACGTTCGATGCTTCGGGGCTGGAGACGTTTACGCTGGATAAGCACTCGACCGGCGGTGTAGGGGATAAGAGCTCGCTGCTGATTGCGCCGGTGTGGGCGGCGGCGGGGATGGACGGCGGGGCAAGTTTGTCGGTGCCGATGATCTCTGGGCGGTCGCTAGGTCATACGGGCGGGACGCTGGATAAGCTGGAGACAATTCCCGGGTTTGACTCGCAGCTTTCTCTGGTGCGGATGGGGGAGGTGTTGCGGGAGTGTCATGCGGCCCTGGTGGGGCAGACGCCGCTGCTGGTGCCGGCAGATCGGATTCTGTATGGGATGCGGGACCACACGGGAACGGTGGAGTCGCCGTTTCTGATCTGCGCGAGCATCATGAGCAAGAAGTTGGCGGAGGATCTGCGCGGGCTGGTGCTGGATGTCAAGGTGGGGTCGGGCGCGTTTATGCCGACACTGGAGCGGTCGCGGTTTCTGGCGGAGCTGATGGTGTCTACCGGTGAGTCGGCGGGAACGAAAACCGTCGCGCTGCTGACGGCGATGGACGAGCCCCTGGGAAGGTTTTCCGGAAACTGGGTGGAGGTGTGGGAGTGCGTGGATATCATGCGAGGCGTGCGGCATGCGATGTCTGCGGACTTGATTGAGCTGTCGAATGCGCTGAGTGGGTGGGGGCTGTTTTTGGCGGGACGGGCGGGGTCGCCGGAGGAGGGTGCGGCGCTGGCGGATGAGATTTTGCGCTCAGGGGCGGCGTATGCGGCGTGGCTAAAGATTGTAGCGGCGCAGGGTGGCGACACCAGCGTGTTTGGCGATCCGGCGGCGTTTCACAAACCGAAGGCGAGCCTGGTGCTGCGGGCTCCGCGCGTGGGGTTTCTGGCGGGGATGGACTGTAAGGAGGTTGGGTGGGCGGTGCAGCGGCTGGGTGCGGGGCGCGCCAGGCCGGGCGACCCGGTGAGTGCCCATGCAGGAGTTGAATCGCACGCGAAAATTGGCGATCGGGTGGACGCCGGGCAGGCGCTCTTCACGCTTTTCAGCGAGGATCAGGCGTTGATCGAGGAGCCGTATCGGATGCTCGCGGGTACGGTGAGGATTGCGGACCAGCGGCCGGAGCGGCTGCCGCTGGTGCGCGAGGTGGTGAAGGCTGGTTGACGTTGCCGTTAAACTGCAGGTCTCTCCGCTACGCCAGACGATGAAGCGGTTTGGCTCCGGTCGAGAGCACAACGGATGGGATAGGGCCTAGGCCTTGGCGGCTTTGTTCTGCATGTAGTGCTGGACGGACTTTTCCCAGTCGAGCGAGGTGCCGGCGTAGGGCGAGCCCTGGCGGCGGGTGGAACGGTTCTCGAGGGGGTTGTGGGGCGCAGCGGCCGGTTCAGGCTCAGGAACCTTGACTTCAACGGGGGCGGGGACGCCTTCGGGGCGGAACGAACGCGGAAGTTCGCTCTCCTTGTACTCGACACCTTCGGCGGCGAGGCGCTTGGCAATGATGACGAGAGCGTCGCGCTTGAGGGTGATCTTACGAGCAGCGGCAGCGCGGGCGGCCTCGGTGGCGAACACTTCATACTTGAGCAGGTGCGCGAGGCGGCGATCGAAGAGATCGATGTCAGCGTGAAGGGTCTTGAGTTGATACTTGCTTTCGATCGCGGTGGGGGGGGTGGGGCTGGTCATACACGCTCCAGAGTCGGTGAGGACTCAAAACGTTAGCCGCCTGCAGGTTCGGACCGGTGCAGGACAGGTGTGGGGTAAGACGGGCAAATCGCTTGGAGATCGTAAATTAACGTTGTCCAGAGCGGGATCCGGGAGCGGCAGGATCCAGGAACAACGAGAGGGGTAAAAAAGCGAAGGGGCAGTTCTTAACGAACTGCCCCTTCGGCTTACTGCAGGTTCAATTACAGAGCCTGAACGTTCTCGGCCTGCCAGCCCTTGGGTCCCTTGACCACGTTGAACTGAACGCGCTGACCTTCCTGAAGCGAACGGAAGCCGTTGCTCTGGATGGCGGAGTGATGCACGAAGACGTCGTCGCCATTCTCACGGCTGACAAATCCGAAGCCCTTGGCATCGTTAAACCATTTTACTGTTCCCTGTTCCATTATTCTTGTTCCTCTTAAAGCAATGTACCGCTGAACGCAATGTTGGTGTTGTTTGCGTGTAGAGCGGTAGAGCCGGAACAAGCAAATTGACCAATCGTATTCGACGACCAAGAATAGTATACCATGCACTGCTGGTGGCGTGGATACTTGCCCGCTCCGGGTCAATTCGTTGAAGCTAGGTCACTTAGAGGAAGTTGCGGGGCCGAACACCCGCGGCAATCACCGCGGTATCTCAGCCGTCCGCAGGTTTGCAGCCCCGAGCAGGCAGATCGCTCCTACCGGGAGCATCACAAGCTTGGACGCAACTAAGGCTGTCTGTAATGGTTCTCCAACCTGGACAAACGCCAGGACCGGAAACACCGCAAAGAACAATAGCGCACAGCCCATCACCAGAAGCAGCATCCGAATGCACCGACGGCACATGGCAGCACCTCCTCGCTCTGGCCCTAAGATCCGCTTGACGGGCGGACGTCAGGGCCTCAAAACTGGGTTCCGATGCGAAGCCCTGCACTTCATGAGAGGGACATCAACCCCTGCGAGTTGCACTCTATCACCCACGGAATTGAGTTGTCACGGACTAAGGCGAGCATCCGTGTTGAGGCTTATAGGTCGCTAAAAACCGTAGGTAACCTGTGCGCCGAACTGGTGCCGCGCCTGCAGATTGACGGTTGGCTCTACCTGGCCGGCGATCTGCGCGATACCGAAGTCGAAATATAATTGGTGTTTCGGGCTGGGCACAATACGCGCGCAATAGGTCAGGGTTGTGGGGATGTTCAGGGTAGGAAAGCCCATCGGATGATGCGGCTGTTGCGCCGCCTCAGCGCCGAGGATGATGGAGCTTTTCTTCGGTCCGGTAAAGATGAAGGCGACCGCGACGAAGCCCTCCGCGGACCAATTGGGCGCGTTGCCGCTCATGCCCCAGAGCTCGGCATTGGTTCCACGCACGCCGCCGCTGAGGATCACTGGAACTTTTTTGAATATCTGCGGGATGATTTTGGTGGCGACGAGATACACGTCTCCATCGGTCTTGCCGCTCCCCAACGCAGGGTTCGACTCCTCCATATAGTTGCCGCCATTGCGAACGTTCCCGCGCACCATGGTGCCAATGGAGATGGCCGGAACCCAGAGCTTTCCATGGCTGTTTTCAGGGACCAGGTTGACCTTGGCATTGAAGATCTCAAAGCCGTTCTGCCAAAGAAAGCTCAACTCCGGATCGTCCCCGAAGGAATGAAATTCGTGCGTATACCCAAGCTCAAAGCGCTTGCCGACGCCAACTTCGGTGGATATCTCTTGAAATTGGCCGATGATGGGGCCGCCATTGAAGTAGTGGTAGGCCACGACCGGGTGCAGCTTTTGCCCTGGGGCGGAAGCGGTATACGCGAAGGGCGTTACAAACACGCCTGTCTCGCCCTCCCATCCCAACTGGGCGTGAAGTACGGGAGTGAAGCTGATGAGGACGGCGCCAACGAAGGTGAAGCTGGCCAGACGGTGGAACCAAGATTCTCTGCTTACAGGCATAGGCACCTACTCCGACTGATACTGGCCTCCTCGATACACAGTTGGCGGTGATAGAGCGCACACAAGAGAGCGTGCCTTCCGCGGGGAAGTTGACGCACCCGAAGTGCACGGGCGGCGCGGCGGAAGAACTCGGTGTGGCATGGGGGGCTGGCTGGCCTGTAGCGGCTTGATATGGATACACTGCCGTTACTGACTTCCAGTTGGCTTATTGTTGTAGCTTGTAACACCCAGCCTGTACCACCGGAGCCTGCCCTTGGGACGATTCACCGGACTGCTCGGACTTGTTGTGTTTCTTTCGCTCGCCTATATCTTCTCGACCAACCGGCGGGCGATTCGGTGGAAGACGGTGGCGTGGGGGCTGGGGCTGCAGATTGTGTTTGCCTTCGCGGTAATCAAGTGGAACTACGGGCAGATTATTCTGAGCAACGTCTCGGGAGTGATTACGGGGCTGCTGGGGCACGCGGCGGACGGGTCAGGGCTGGTGTTCGGGTATTTGGGGATCCCGAGCAATCCACTGAGCGTGTTCGCGTTTGCGGTGCTGCCGACGATTATTTTTGTGAGCGCGTTCTTCGCGATCCTGTATCACATTGGGTTGATGCAGCAGATTATCAAGGTTGTTGCGTGGATCATGCAGTGGACCATGGGGACGTCGGGTGCGGAGTCGACCAACGTCGCGGCGTCGATCTTTATGGGGCAGACGGAGGCTCCGCTGACGATTCGGCCGTTTCTTTCGGGGGCGACGCGCAGTGAATTGATGACGATCATGACGTCGGGAATGGCGCATGTGTCGGGCGGGATTATGGCGGCTTACATTCTGTTCGGGATCAATGCGAAGGATCTGCTGTCGGCGGTCATCATGACGGCGCCGGGAACGATCCTGGTGGCGAAGATGCTGGTGCCGGAGACAGAAGTTCCGGCGACGGCGGGTACGGTAAAGATGCCTCCGAATGAAGAGCACAAGGATGAGAACTTTGTGGGAGCGATTGCGCGCGGGACGATTGACGGCGGTCAATTGGCGTTCAACGTGGCGATCATGTTGATTGCGTTTGTGGCGCTGGTGGGGTTGTTCAATGCGATCATGTTGGCGATTTCGAACTTCGCGTGGGGGCATGGACATATTCCCTTCCCGCATTCGCTGAACAATGTGCTGGGCGTGGTAGGGGCGCCGGTGGCGTGGCTGATCGGGATTCCGTGGCGGGAGTGCAAGGTGATTGGGAACCTGCTGGGCACGCGGACCATCATCAACGAGTTCCTGGCATTCAACCAGTTGGGGAAGCTGAAGGGCGCGCTGACGCCGCGGACGTTTTCGATTGCGACGTTTGCGCTGTGCGGGTTTGCGAATGTGGGATCGATCGGGATGCAGATTGGCGGGATTGGAGCGCTGGTGCCGAATCGGCGCAATGATCTGGCGCAGCTAGGCGTGCGGGCGATGCTGGCGGGAACGATGGCGAACTTGATGTCGGCCAGCATTGTGAGCATGCTGATTAGGTAGGTACGTGGAAGTGAGGGGAAATCATGGCTGACCATTACACGCGCGCGTTTGCTGCTGCGGAGTACATTCGCTCAATGCATATGCCGGAGCCGCGGCTGGCGATCATTCTCGGATCAGGGCTGGGGAACTTTGCGGCGCAGGTGGAGGATGCCACGACGATCGACTACGCAGCGATTCCGGGCTGGCCGGTGTCGACGGTGGAGGGGCATTCCGGGAAGCTGGTGCTGGGGACGATTGGCGGCGTGACGGTGGCGGTGATGCAGGGGCGCGTGCATGCGTATGAGGGCTACTCGATGAACGAGGTGACCTTTCCGATGCGGGTGCTGGGGCTGCTGGGATGCACGGCGCTGATCGTGACGAACGCAGCAGGAGGGATAAACAAAAACTATGGCGAGGGGACGCTGGTGGCGATCAGTGACCACATCAACCTGACCGGGACGAATGCGGCGCTGGGGCGGAATGAGGCCCGGTTTGGGATCAAGCAGGGCGCGGGGCAGAGGTTCTTCGATATGACGGCGGCGTACTCTCCGAAGCTGCGGGAACTGGCGCATGCGGAGGCGGAGCGGCAGAAGATTCCGCTGCCCGAGGGAGTGTACCTGGCGGTGCTGGGGCCGAGCTATGAGACGCCGGCGGAGATACGCGCCTTTCGCGTGCTGGGCGCGGACCTGGTGGGGATGAGCACGGTGCACGAGGTGATCGTGGCGCGGCATATGGGAATTGAGGTACTGGGGATTTCGCTGGTGACCAACATGGCGGCGGGCGTGCTGAATCAGCCGATCAATCACGCCGAGGTGATGGAGATGGGCCGGCGCGTGGAGGCGCAGTTTACTTCGCTCGTGAAGGCGCTGGTGCCCCAGGTGGCCGCAGCTACGGCTTAGGAGCGATGGTTTGGAGAAGCAAGCAGAGCAGATGAGTTTGCCGCGGCCGGCTACCGTGGTGGGGATTGCGGGGTGCTCGGGGTCCGGCAAGACGACGCTGGCGCGGGAGCTGGCGAGGGAGCTGGGGGCTACGTTGTTTCCGCTCGATCTGTACTATCGGGACCTGGCGCAGTTCCCTCTCGATGAACGGTCAATGCAGAACTTCGATCATCCGGATTCGCTGGAGAGCGAATTATTCATCGAGCACATTCGGGAACTGGCGGAGGGTCGCGCGATCCAGCGGCCGGTGTATGACTTCTCGCGGCACACGAGGGTCGCGGGGAAGTTCGAGACCGTGGAGCCGGCGGCGTTTGTTGTGGTCGAGGGGATTTTGGCGCTGCATTATGAGGAGCTATGGCCGCTGTATGACTTCAGCGTGTATGTGGATGCGCCGAATGAGATTTGTTTGAGTCGGCGGATCTATCGGGACATGCGGGAGCGTGGGCGGACCGAAGCGAGCGTTCGCGAACAGTTTGAAGCGGCCGTCCGCCCGATGGCGGAGCGGTATGTGCAGCCCTCGCAGGCACAGGCTTCGATCACGGTTTCGGGCGCGGAGGCGCTGGACTGGTCGATCGAGCGGGTGCTGCGAGGGCTGCGGGATGGCGGCCTACTACGTTAGTTTCGTATTGCGGCAGGGATTACTTGCCGAAGTCAACCGTCGGTGCGGTGGCGTTGGCTGGATTGCCCTTGAAGTACTCGTCGCGGTAGCGGAAGCCGGCCATGTTGGCCCAGATGCTGTTGGGGAAGGTCTGGACGTTATTGTCGTAGGCCTCCAGCGCCAGGTTGTAACGGCGGCGAGCGACGGCGATGCGGTTCTCGGCGCCGGAGAGTTCGTCTTCGAGGCGCATGAACTGCTGGTTGCCCTTGAGGTCAGGGTATTGCTCCTGGAGGCGAAGCAGGGGGCTGATCGCGACATCGAGCTGGCTGTTGGCGTTGATGCTGCTGGCACGATTGGAGCCGGCAGCGATTACGCCGGCACGCGCGTTCGCGATGTTGGTCAGGACGGTCGACTCTTCGTTGACATACCCCTTCACGCTGGCGACGAGGTTGGGAATGAGGTCGAGACGGCGCTGCTGATCGATGTCGACTTGCGAGTAGGTCTGGTTGACGTCGCCGTTGAGCTGGACCAGTTGATTCTTAGTGGAGACGTAGCTTCCAAAGCACAGGATGACCACCAGGACCACAAGGCCCAGGACTCCGAGCACAACCCAAAGAGCTTTCATCGATGTATTCCCTTTCGCGTCTATCGTAGTCATTTTGCTGCAACCTTTGTGACTGCTGCGATGAATTTATTTACGCTTGCCGCCAGCGCGATCTTACCAGTTGCCGCTGGCACCGCCGCCGCCGGAGCCACCCCCGAAGCCTCCACCACCTCCGCCGCCTCCGCCCCCTCCTCCAAAGCCACCGCCGCGGCCGCCGCCGAAGCCTCCGCCCATCATGTTGCCGAGCAGAAACCAGAGCCAGCCACGGCCGCCGCCACGGAATGCGAGAAGGATAAAGATCAAAAAGAAGATGAGACCGAACCAGTTGGTGCGGTGCTGGCGAGGCTGATAGTTGTAGATGGGCGCGGTCTGCTCGGGCGGGGTAAGGGTGACGTTAGCGTCGGCGGCGATGACGTCGGCGATCTGTTGGACGCCGTTCTGAATGGCCGGACCGTATTGGCCCTGCTGAAGCAGCGGGCTCATGCTGCGGCGGATGTCGCCGACCTTACCGTCGGGAAGGATGCCTTCGAGCCCGTAGCCGACTTCGATGCGGTTCTTGCGATCCTTGATGGCGAAGACGAGGAGAATGCCCTTGTCGGTGGACTTGGGACCGACCTTCCAGGTGTCTTCGAGCGTGGTGGTCCAGGGGTCGATTTCCTCGCCGTCGAGGGATTGGACGGTGACGACCTGGATGGTGGCGTGGGCCTTGGAATAAACCTGCCAGGCGATGTTTTCAATGTTTTCTTTGGAGGCAGGATCAATGACATTCGCGAAGTCGCTGACGTAGCTGGTGGGCTTAGGCAGCTTGTCAGGCGCCTCAGCGCGGGCGAGGCCGACGAGCGGGCAAGCAAGAAGAGCGAACCGGAGGAGTATGCCTTTGGCAGTCACAACGATATGGTACGCCTGGCGGGGTGGGGGAATTCAAGGGAGAAGCCCAAGGCCTCCGGACGCGGAGGCCTTGGGCGGACGCCGGAACACGCGAGTCGCCGAGACGGCTTAGGAGCCGCGCTCCTAGGAGCCCAGTTTGGCGCCGAGGTCGTCGGCCATGTGGGTGTGGGCGGCCACGACGCTCTGGCCATGCATGACGGCGACCTTAAACTTCGCGTCCGTGGTGGTCTTCGCCTCTTCGTTGAAGAGGTTGAGGGCGTCATGGTGGTCTTTCTCCATGATGTTCATGTATTCCTTGTCGAAGTCCATGCCGGAGAGGCTATTGAGCTTGTCATACTCGGCCTGGTGGTCAGCGTCCATGCTGGTGGGTGGGGTGAGGCCCCAAGCGTCGGCGAAGGGTTTCATTTGCGCCGCGAGCGTTGTATGGTCGGCGACCATCTTGTGGGCGAAAGCTTTGACTTGCGGGTTGGTGGCCTTGGTCTCGGCTAACTTGCTGAGTTGGACCTCGTCGAAACCGCCTTGCGAGATCTTGGTGAGGAATTGCTTGTCCTGGTCAGTAACCGCTGCGCGTGCGGATAGGGAGAACAACATTCCGGTGCAACCGAGCGCCGCGGTGCAAACCAATTTCGTGATTTTGTTCATGGGAGTCCCTCTTCAAATGCGGCAATGCCGCGAGTTACGAACGGATACGAGGTGTAAGAGGGGGATTGCGGGCATTGGCGTTGCACACGTCGCGGACATTTATGCTGAGGATGGAGTTCTTATGACCATGACGTTGCCTGTGCCCCCTGTTGCCGAACGCGAGCCGAAGAAGACCCAGATCCACGGAACCGAACTGCAGGATGATTACGCCTGGATGCGCGAGAAAGGCGCTCCGCGGGTGACTGCTTACCTGGAGGCGGAGAACGCTTATGCCGCTGCGGCGATGAGCGGGACGGAGGAGTTGCAGAAGAAGCTGTATGACGAGATTCTGTCGCACATCAAAGAAGATGACGTGTCGCTTCCCTATCGCGAAGGAGAGTGGGAGTACCTGACCCGCACCGAGAAGGGCAAGCAGTATGCGCGGTTTTGCCGCAGGCCGGTGGGGAAGCCTGAAGACGAGGCGGTGATCCTGGACGTGAATGCGCTGGCCGAGGGACAGCCGTTTATGGATGTGGGCACGATGAGCGTTAGCCTGGATGGAAAGCTGCTGGCGTACACGACGGATAACACGGGGTTTCGGCAGTACGCGCTAGCGGTGAAGAACCTGGAGACCGGTGAGTTGCTGCCAGATACTGCGGAGCGGGTAGGGTCGATTGTGTGGGCGCCGGATTCGGCTACGCTGTTTTACTCTACCGAGGATGAACAGACCAAGCGGCAGGACCGGGTGTTTCGGCATGGGTTGGGGGCAGAGCCGGTGGAGGTGTTCCACGAAGAGGATGAGCGGTTCAATTTGGGTGTGGGGCGGACGCGGGATCGGGAGTATCTGCTGCTGGAGGCGGGCAGCCATACAACCAGCGAGACGTGGTATTTAAACGCTCGCCGTCCGCAAGATGATTTCAGACTATTCGCCGCACGGGTTGAGGATGAAGAATACTCCGTCGAACACAGGGATGGATTTTTCTACATTCACACGAATCATAAAGCGGAGCAATTCCGACTAATGTATGTAGGGCTTGGGCTGGAAGATGACCGCGACCTCTGGATGGAAATCCTTCCTGAGATCAAGGATTCGCCGCTGGAAGATGTGGATCTATTTCACGACTTTTTCGTCGCCAGCTACCGCGAGCGTGGATTGCCGGTGATGCGAGTCTTCTTGTTCGACGACAAAGGGCTGCTGGGAGAGCGCAGGGACATCCGCTTCCCTGACCCGGCGTATGAGGCCGATGGGGACGTGAACAAAGACTTTTTTGCGACGACGTATCGGTATGCGTACCAATCGCTGGTGCGGCCGCCGTCGGTGTTTGAGTATGACGTGCGGACGGGCGCGTCCACGCTGCTGAAGGAGCATGAGGTTCCGGGTGGGTTCGAGGCTTCCCGATACGCTTCCGAACGGCTGTGGTTCAAGGCTGGGGATGGGACCGAAGTTCCGGTGTCGTTGGTGTATCGGCGAGACAGATTCACGAAGGATGGAAGCGCGCCGCTGTACGTGTATGGGTATGGATCCTATGGATACGCGCTGCCGCTGGGGTTTGGGCCGTCGCGGCTGGCGCTGCTGGATCGTGGCGTGGTGATGGCGTATGCGCACATCCGCGGCGGCGGAGAGCTAGGCGATCCCTGGCATGATGCCGGCAAGATGATGGAGAAGCGCAATACGTTTACGGACTTTGTTGAGGCTGTGGAGTTTCTGCTGCGCGAGGGATACGGGGATCCATTGCGGGTGGCGATTGAAGGCGGGAGCGCGGGTGGGTTGCTGATGGGCGCTGTCGTGAATTTGCGGCCGGATTTATTCTGTGTCGTGGTGAGCCACGTGCCGTTTGTCGACGTGATGAACACGATGTTGGACGCGACCTTGCCGCTGACCGTGGCGGAGTATGAGGAGTGGGGCAATCCCAATGAGCAGGCGGCGTTTGAGTACATGCGGAGCTATTCGCCGTACGACAACCTGCGGGGGGGGGCGTACCCGGCGATGCTGGTGAAGACGAGCCTGAATGATTCGCAGGTGATGTATTGGGAGCCGGCGAAGTATGTGGCCAGGCTGCGGACGCTGAAGACCAATGACGCGCCGCTGCTGTTGTACGTCAACATGGATGCGGGGCACGGCGGGGCCAGCGGACGGTATGACTATCTGAAGGAGATCGCGTTTGATGACGCGTTTGTACTGCGCGAGTTGGGCGTGGAGAACGCGGGCTAGACTGTGTCGGGGATGATGTCGCCTTCGCCGGGGGCAAGGAAGAGGTTGGCTTCGAGGCCGTGCTGGCGGTCGTAGAGATCGCGATAGCGGCCGTTGAGGTTGTAGAGGGTCTGGTGGGTCCCGCGCTCCACGATGTGGCCTTGCTCGACGACAAGGATCTGGTCGGCGCGGCGGATGGTGGAGAGTCGGTGCGCAATGACAAAGGTCGTGCGGCCCTGCATCAGGAAGTTGAGGCCAGCCTGGATGAGGGCCTCGGACTCGGAATCAAGGGAGCTGGTGGCTTCGTCAAGGATAAGGATGCGGGGGTCGGCGAGGATTGCGCGAGCGATGGACAGACGCTGGCGCTGACCGCCGGAAAGCTTGACGCCGCGCTCGCCGACGATGGTGTCGTATTGCTCGGGAAAGCGCTCGGCGAACTCATCGACCCTCGCAATCTTGCAGGCCTTCAAAAAGTCTTCTTCGGTGGCGGAGGGGCGGGAGAACTTCACGTTCTCGCGAATCGTTCCGTCGAAGAGGAAGGTCTCCTGCAACACGACGCCGAGTTGCTGGCGGTAGCTGGCGAGCTTGGCTGCGGCCAGGTCGTGATTGTCGATGAGCACGGCGCCCGACTGTGCTGTGTGGAAGCCGCAGATGAGCGAGATGATGGTGGACTTGCCGGAGCCGCTGGAGCCGACCAGCGCGGTGACGGTGCCGGGGCGGGACTCGAAACTGATGTTGTGCAGGACGGGCTTTTCGGGGACGTAGGAGAAGCCGACATCGACGAAGCGGACGTCGCCGTCCAGGAGGCCGAGCTCGATGGAGCGGGCCGGATCAGCGTCTTCTTCGCGCTCGCCCATGATTTCGCGGGTGCGGTCGAGTCCGGCGAGGGCTTCGGTAAGCTGCGTGCCGATGGCGACGAGCTGCACGATGGGCGCGGTCATGAAGGCGAGGAACATGACGTAAGAGAAGTAACCGCCGGTGGTGAGCTTGCCGACGCCGTTGAGGTGCGCGCCCATATACATGACGAGCGCGCCGACGATGCCGAGGATGACGGTGGAGGAGAGCGTCATGAGGGACTGCGCGGTGAGGGAGCTGATGACGTTCTGGAGGAGGCGATCGACGCCGCCGGCGAAGACGCGGGACTCGCTCTCTTCGGCGTGGTAGCCCTTGACGACGCGGACACCGCCGAGCGATTCGGTGAGGCGGCCCGTAACTTCGGCGTTGATCTTGGCGCGCTCGCGGAAGATGGGCCGGATGACCTTGAAGGCGCGCTGGAGGACGAGCGCGAAGGCGGTCATGATGACGAAGGCGAGCAGCGTCATGCTGACAGAGACGTGCATGAGGTAGGTGAAGGCGAGGACGGCGGTGAGGACGCCGCCGACGAAGTCCACGATGCCGGTGCCAATGAGGTTGCGCACGCCTTCGACGTCGTTCATGATGCGGGCGACGAGGGCGCCGGTGCGGTTCTCGTCATAGAACGAGACAGAGAGCTTGCCGACGTGCTGCTGGACCTGCATACGTAGCTCGGCGATGAGGCGCTGGCCGGCCTTGGAGAGCAGTTGGGTGAGGGTGTAGGAGGTGATGCCCTGGATGAGTGTGGCAAGCAGGACGCCGCCGACGATCCAGGGAAGCAGGTCGTGGCGATGCTTGGTGAAGACCTGGTCGATGAGCGGGCGGAACGACCACGGCAGCACCAGCGCCGCAACCCGATTGACGATCATCAGGAGGAAGCAGCCGGCGAGGAGGAAGCGGCGCGGCCGGATGAGCGCCCAGATCTCGGGCCAGATGTCTTTGAACTTCGGCTTGGGGCGAGTCTTGGTGAGGTCGGCGGCGGCGGCGCGGCCGGCTCCGCGGGTAGGCGCATCCGCCGCGCGCATGCGGGGCGTGCCTCCCATATTCGACATTCCGTGGTTTGCCATTTTGCCTCGGTTTACGCTGCGATGACGCTTAGACGATGCCTGAACGGCGCGCGGTGATGAAGCTGCGCACGCAAAGCAGAACGAAGATGAAACACAGGATCGCCATCAGTAATTGCTCGTCAACGGCAGCGGGATGAGCGAGCGGCAGGTTGTCGGAGTGAGCCTTGATGAGCTCGCTTGCTGACCTGAATGCTGGGAATAGAAAGCCGAGCAGGCCGATGGTGACGGCGATGTGCATGTAGAGTTTGCGCTTGCTGGCGTCTTTGGAGCTGGCGAGAACGCCGAGGACACCGAGAGCGAGTCCAAACCAGACCGGGATGAGCGCGGTCGGGTGAGCGGAGCCGGTGGAGACAAAAAAGTAAATGCCAATGCCAATGAGGAGGGCACCGAAGTAGAGAGTGATCCGCGACATGATTTTCCTTTCAGGGAGAAGATAGGCGGCCGTAATCTGAGCGGATGCGCGAAGATACGATGCGCCGGGGAGTCGGATCGATGCGACTGATCCGATATTACGAGCCCGGTATGAGTTTAGGATGCCGCGCTATGGACCTCTGCCAGGACTTCAGCCGGGGTCCAGTCGTTGGTGGGGTAGAAGGCGACGATCTTGCCATCCTTGCCGATGACTACGGTGGAGAGCGAGTGTTGCAGGGTTCCATTTTCGCCGGGAGTTACGCCGACGTCGAAGAACTGTTCCATGGAAGGAAGGTCGGCGACGGAGGGCGCGGCAAACTCCCAGTGCTGAAATCTTTCTTTGGTGAAGTTGCCCGTGTAAGCAGCGCCGTAACTGCGTAGGACCTTGGGCGTGTCGTAGGTGGGATCGAAGCTGACGCTGAGCAAGTGGGTGTTCTTGTAGAGCGCAGGATCGGCCTGCAGGGTCTTATCGATTTCGGCAAAGTTATGACTCATGCGGGGACAGAAATCAGCCAGCGGGCAGCGGGTGTAAATAAAGGTCATCACCACAACCTTGCCGCGAAACTGCTTGAGGTCGATGGCGTGATTGGATTGGTTGTGCAGCTTGAAGTCGGGAACCTCATCGCCTTTGGCGGGTACGTGGTAGTTGACGGCTGGCTTGTAGTCGGGACGCGCCTGGGAGATGACAACGATGTTCTTGAGGCGCAAATTGATGGGTCCGGCGGCATCGTGATCGGCAAGCAACGTGGCCGTAATGAGGTCGCCGGCGTGCAACTCGGAGAGGGCCGACGGATCTTCCAGGTGATAGGGCATGGTCATCGCGGGCATCAGCCCCGGGACGTCGTCGTGCTTCAGAATCACCTCGCCGCTGGCCGGGTCACTGCCGACCACGACGCCGCGCACGGGATATGACTGCGAAGTGTTTTTGTTGCCAGCAGGGGCGTTCACCGTGCCTCGACAGCCGGTCATGCCAAAGGCAATGGCGGCGATCGCAACCAGCAACCAAGCACAGGACGAGCGGACACGCATGATGAATCTCCTCGAGGCCCGCGCCGTGGCTGAGCTCCCTCTTCATGATAACCGTGGGTGATGAAAGGCCTAACCGTACGCATGGGGGCCTATGTGCGTGGTAGCATCTGCTTCGATATAAAGGTCCACAAATGGGGTCGGATTTTCTTCAGCGGAGGGGACAGCGTATGGCGCAACGATCCACCCTGTCTGCAGCCAACCACGATGGCGTTGCCGGACCCTCGGTGGTATGGCTGGCCATCGGCTTCTTGCTGGCTGGCCTGGGAACGGTGATGCTTGGGCCGCTGATGCCGACGCTGCTGCACGACTGGCGGCTTACCGATCAGCAGGGCGGCTTGCTGCTGGCGGCAAAGTTTGTCGGCTCGTTTCTGGGCGGCGTGTCGGTGCCGCGACGTCTGCGGCTGGGCGTGCTGGGCGGGATGGCGTTTGCGTGCGCGGGATTTGGGGCCTTCGCGCTGAGCGCCGGTTTGATGAGCGGCGCTGCATGCCTGTTTGTCGGAGGCTTTGGCCTGGGGCAGATCATCGCGTCTACGAATATTGTGATTGGCCGACGATACCGGGAGCATACCGGCTCGGCGCTGGCGTCGGTCAACTTCTTTTGGAGCCTGGGCGCGGTGCTTTGTGGCGTCATCGCGGCGGCTGCGCTTCCGCGCTTTCATCTGCGGGGCCCGCTGCTGACGTTTGCCGGTTTGTTCCTGGTGACAGGGCTGGGAGGACTTCTGCATCCCTCGCGGAAGGCGGCAGCGACGGAGGAGTCCTTGGCCGTGGATGCTCCTCCATTGCCCATGCCAATCCTCACGCGTTTCGCCCTGCTGCTGTTTCTGTATGGCGGCCTTGAGACCTGCATGACCGGTTGGCTGACGACGTACACGTTGCGCTTTTCCGATGTGCGGCTGCTCGGCGGGCAGTCGGCGATTGTGCTGTTGTGGTCGGCGTTGACGGCGGGACGGGCGCTGTCGTCGGCTGCGCTGCGGCTGATGCGCGAGGCGACCTTGCAGCGCATTGGGCTGGGGCTTTCGGCACTGCTGATAGCGGCGCTGGTCACGACGCGGCATGGGCCACGCCTGTCGCTCTACTGCGTGCTGTTGGGGCTGAGCCTGGCTCCATTTTTTCCGACGACTTTTGCTCTGCTGATGAAACGACGGCCGACGGCGCGCGAGGCGGGATTCATTCTTGCCGTATCGGGGTTGGGTGCCGCGCTGTTTCCATGGCTGATGGGGTTTGTTTCCACCCAAAGCGGGTCACTTCGGGTTGCGATGGTGGTCCCCCTGGCGCTGGCCTTGATTTTATTGGCACTTAGCGTTCCGCAAAATCGTGGCGAGACGGAATCGCCTGCGAGATAACTTTTTTGCAGAGGCGAAATTTTGGAGAAGATTGGGTATAACGGTAGACGATGTCTTCTGCGACTCTCTCCGAGCTTCTCGACGCACTGGATCAAGGCAAGCTGCTGTTGTTGCCAAATTCGCGTGCGGCCCGGGACATGCGCGCTGCGTTCGATGCTCGACAGCGATCGCAAGGGCTGTCCGCGTGGGAGTCGGCCCAGGCGCTGAGCTGGTCGCAGTGGACGAACTCGCTGTGGAGTGAGTTGATCCTTGGAGGCAAGGAAGGACGCCTTCTGCTGAATGCCGCGCAGGAGCATAGCGTGTGGCGGACGATTATCGCGGACGACGCGAGCCAACGAACCATCGGCTCCGTGGATTCCCTGGCAGAACTTGCGCGGTCGGCATGGCAACTGGCAAGCGATTACGACGCTACGCGGAAGCTGCGAGAGTTCGCAGCATCGCATGATAGCCGCATCTTTGCTGCCTGGTCCGAGAGCTTTGCACGACATTGCGCGGAGCACGGCTATGTTTCTGCGAGCCAACTTAATACCGCCCTGCTGGAGCATGTGCGGCGCGGCGGATTTGCCCTGCCGGATTCGCTGGATCTTGTGGGCCACGGCCAAATCATGCCGAGCCAGCAGGCGTTGCTAGCGGAGTTACGGGAACGCGGGACGGTCGTTCGGAAGCGAACGCTGGAGTCGACCGGGAATGCGGATAGATTGGTCGCGTCGGTGCTTGTGCCGAACCAGGGTGAAGAACGCCTGCTTGCGGTGCGATGGGTTCGAGAGTTCCTTGACACCCGCCGAAGCGTAGAGCCACCCACCCGGGTGGCGGTATTGGTTCCGAATCTTGCGGAGGAGCGCGAGCAGCTCGAGGGCGTGCTCCGCGAAGTACTAGCGCCAGAGTTGCAATCGATCGGCGCAGACCTGTCGTCCACGCCGTGGGAGTTTTCCGGCGGCGTTCCGCTGTCCTCGCTGGCGATGGTTGTTGATGCCCTGGAGCTGGTGCGATGGACGCAGGGTCCGCTGCCGCTCGAGCGTGTGAGTTCGTTGCTGCTCTCCCCGTATCTCGGAAAGACTGGAACGGATGCGGGCGCTCGTGACGCGGCAGCGCGGTTCGATGTGAGCCGACTGCGGCGCACGATCCTGTTGCGGTCGGAGATCGACGTCCCCGGCCTGATCGCGTTGGTCCATGCTCATGAGGGGGATCGCAGCGGCGCAGCAACTGTTTTGGCGTGGCTGGGCCATGTTCAGGAGTTCATGAAGAAGAGCGGCGATCTCAAGCGACCACGCGGCTTTGCTGAATGGATGGAGTTTGCGCGCGGCCTTCTGCTGGCTGCAAACTGGCCGGGGAGTCGGGCATTAACCGCGTCCGAGTTCGAGGCGGGTCGCGCGTGGGAGAGTCTGTTAGACCTGGTGTCGACGCTGGATTTCGCCGGGCGCCGTGTTGCGTTTGCCAGCGCATTGCAGGCGCTTGAACTACACGTGCAGAAGAGCGTGTTCACGACCCCTTCGATGGATGCGACCGTGCAGGTGATGGGTGTTGCAGAGGCGGAGGGGTCGATCTTCGATGCTGTGCTGTCCCTGCATGTCACCGACGCGAATTGGCCAGCGCCGGAGAGAGTGCATCCCCTGCTGCCGTGGACGCTGCAACGAGCTTTGAAGATGCCGGGCAGCGATCCTGATCTCGCGGCGTCCAACTGCCGCGCCCTCACGGAGAACCTGTTGCGTTCCTCAAACGCGGTGCTGTTCTGCCACGCGGCCGAAGATGAAAATGGGAATTTGCGTCCGTCGCCAATCATGGATGAGCTTGGGATTGAATCCATCGACGCAGCGGAGTTGAACCTCTACGCGCAATCCATTGATCAATTGGACAGCGAGATCGTGGCAGATGATGTCGAGCTTCCTCAGTTGCCATCGTATGAGGTCGCTGGCGGAGCGTCTGTGCTCAAATTGCAGGCTGCATGCGGGTTCCTGGCGTTTGCCGAGCTGCGTCTGCGGGCCAGCGAACTCAGGACAGGCACGATCGGCCTCGACGCAGGAGAGAGCGGAAGCCTGCTGCATCGCGTCCTTCAATATTTCTGGCGTGAGACGAAAACACAAGACAGGCTGCGCTTAATGAGCTGGACAGACCGCGATGAGATACTGACACGCGCGATCGATTCCGCACTGCCCCGCCGGTTACAGCTGCACGATGGATGGGACCGTGCCTATCTATGGCTGCAGAAGCACCGATTGCGTACGGTGTTGCAGCAGTGGCTGGAGCAGGAGTTGCGCAGAGGGCCGTTCGCCGTTTCCGATGTTGAGCGCAAGGAGCTCGTGACCGTAGGCCCCCTCACGCTGGAAGTTCGAGTGGACCGCGTCGATACGGTTGGAAGGGGCCTCTTTTTCGTCGATTATAAGACAGGCGCAGATGCCGATCCGCAGCAGTGGTTGGGGCCGCGGCCGGATGATCCGCAGCTTCCGCTTTATACGCTGCTTGCCGAAGCTGATGAGCTGAAAGGCGTGGCCTTTGCAAAGGTCCGCGCCGGACGCGATATGAAGTGGCAGGGGTACCAGGCGGAGCACGGAATACTGCCGCGATCGGCGTCCAAGAAAAATATCCAGAACATGGCTTCACTGGCCGAGGAGTGGCGACACGTGCTCGCGCAGCTCGCCGAAGACTTCGCCGCAGGAAAGGCGGAGGTGCATCCGAAGAGTTTCGCAATCAACTGCACTCGATGTGCGCAGCGGCTTCTCTGCCGTATTGACCCCTCGTCCCTTGCGGAATTCGCCGAAGAGGTCGGCGAAGAAGCGGAGGACGCCGTTGAGTAATCTACTGCGCTTCCCCATTACAACCAGTGATGCGGAGGCGCGCGCCGCAGCGCTTGATACGAGGGCTTCGTGCATCGTCGAAGCGCCTGCCGGATCGGGAAAGACTGGGCTCCTGGTGCAGCGTTATCTGAAGTTGCTTGGAACCGACACGGTCGACCAGCCGGAAGAAGTACTCGCCATCACGTTCACCAACAAGGCCACCTCGGAGCTACGCGAGCGTGTGCTGCAGCAGTTGCAGCAAGCGAAGCAAGGAGTGCTCAAGGAAGAGGCTTCGAGCTTTGAGCAAGAGACATGGGAGTTGGCAAAGGCTGCCATGGAGCGCAGCACAAAACTTGGCTGGGGATTGCTGGAGCGGCCGAGTCGATTGAACATTCGCTCCATCGACTCGGTGTGCGCGGAGATTGCGAACTCGCTTCCACTGCTATCGGGAGCAGGCGGGGCGCGGCAGCCGATCGAGGATGCAGAGCCGCTGTATCGTCTGGCCGCGCGACGAACTCTTCTCCAGCTTGGTGGTGGAGATGCGGCCATGCATGCGGCGCTTTATACCGTGCTGTTGCATCGCGATGGCAACCTGGCAGACTGCGAAACGCTGCTGGCAGATATGTTGAGCACTCGTGAGCAATGGGGCGAGCTGGTACCGCTCGCACCCAATGCAACCGATGACGCAGAGCTTGATCGCGAGGTACGCGTAAAGCTCGAGCGATCGCTGGAGAGCATTGTGTGCGCTGGGCTTTCGCGTGCACTGCGGGCGTTGCCTGCGGATGTCCTGCAGGATCTGACGTCTCTCGCTGCACGCCTCGGTATCGAACCTGGAATCGATGAGAATCCGTCGCCGATTAGTCTATGCGCGGGCAGGCACGATCCTCCGGAGGCAGTTGCCGAGCATCTGGATCATTGGGTGGCACTGATCTCGCTGGTATTGAAAACCGATGGACATTGGCGCAAGCGGCATTGGCGTTCGGACATGAAGTTTGAGATTCCGAAGCCCGATGCGGCGCGACTCAAGGACCTGGTCCAGAGAATTCAACATGACGAGCTTCGCGAAGCACTGGCCGGTGCGCTCGCACTGCCGCCAGCGAAGTACCCGGACGATCAGTGGGAGGTTGCGAAGGCGCTCTTTCGGGTGTTGCGGCATGCTCTCGCGGAGCTGCGACTGCTCTTCGCGGAGCGCGGTGAATGCGACTTCACCGAGGTTGCACTCTCCGCGCGAGAGGCGCTCTATTCGGACGAAGGCTCCAGCGATTTTGCGCTTTCAGCTGGCGGAACGCTGCGCCACTTGCTGGTGGATGAGATGCAGGATACTTCGTCCGGTCAGTATGAGCTTCTCGATCTGCTCACGCGTTCTTGGGACGGACGCACGCAAACGCTGTTCCTTGTCGGCGATCCCAAGCAATCGATCTACCTGTTTCGCCAGGCGCGCGTCGAGCGATTCCTGCGCACCATGAAAGACCAGATGTTGGGCGAAATCGAATTGGAGTCGCTGCAGCTGACGTCCAACTTTCGTTCCCAGGCGGAGCTGGTTGCGAACTTCAATGACATCTTCGACGCGCTTTTTCCACGACCGGATGACCAGCTGCTATCGGGCAGCGAGGGGATTGACGTTCCGTTTTTGGCGGCCGCCGCGGTGCGCGATCGGAGCGGCGATGCTGGCGTGGTCTGGCATCCACGGGTGCTCGAAAAAGGAAAGTCGCGCCGTGATCATGTAACGCGAGAGGCTCGCAGCATTCGGCGCATCGTCGAAGAGCGTTTGGCCATGCCACTGCCAGCCGGACGAACTGCATCTTCGCAACTCAAGCCGTGGCGCATTGCGGTCCTTGGACGAGCGAAGAGTCATCTCTCGGCGGTGATCGAAGAATTTAAGAAGGATTACGGCGACGGACCTATTCTCTATCGCGCCATCGATCTGGATCCCTTGGATCAGCTGCCGGAAGTACTGGATGCGCTCGCCCTCACGCGGGCGTTGCTGCATCCGTCAGATCGCATTGCGTGGCTCGCGGTGCTGCATGCACCGTGGTGCGGGCTCGGACTGGCAGATTTACTGGCGCTGACCGGTGAAGGCGAAGAAGCTGATCCCGATGCGACCATCGCACAACTTATCCACGAGCGGCGGCGGTTTGTAAGCGAGCAGGGGCAGAGGCTGATTGATCGTGCGTGGCCTTTGCTCGAGACAGCCGTTGAGACTCTCGGCCGCACGTCGCTTGCTATTCATATCGAACGCACGTGGCGTTCGCTGGGCGGCGATGTGGCATTATCCGCCGATCGCCGAATGAATGTGCAGCGCTACCTGCAGGTGTTGCGTGAGGTCGGGACAGAAACAGATCGCGTCGACCTAAGCTTACTCAAGCGCCGCCTGAACAAGCTGTATGCAGAGCCGGCTTCGGGCTCCATCGTTGACGGGAGATTGCCGGTCGAGCTGCTGACGATTCACAAGGCCAAGGGCCTGGAGTGGGACCTTGTGCTTGTGCCGGGACTGGAACGCGGCGGAGGACAATCGTATGGTGTGCTACTCAACTGGCTGGAGTTCGATGGCTCCGTTGATGGAGAGGTGTCTGCGAGCGTCGTGCTGGCGCCCATCGGGCAGAAGGGTACAGAAAAGGATCGGTTAGGCAGTTGGCTTACCGGCATCCGCGCGAAGCGCGAGGCCGCTGAGCATAAGCGCGTCTTCTATGTCGCGGCCACGCGCGCTCGCGAAGAACTACATCTCTTTGGCAGTGCGACGCTCAGCACCAGGGGAGGCCTCGCTAAGCCGCTTCATGACAGCCTACTACGTGCATGCTGGCCGGCTGCAGCGCCGCATTTTGAGAAGCTCCTCGCCACACCAGCACCGTCGATCGAGCAACAATTGATCGATTCCCTGAGCGAGGATGTTGACGAGGATTTCGCCCTGGCAGCCGCGGCAGACGTCGTTGAAGATGAACTCGCCAAAGGGTTGGCTCCGACCATTGAGAGGCTTCCTCTCAGCTTCGATCCAGCTGCGCGCTTTCGCGAGGCGGAGGATCGACGGCTGTCCTATCCAGCCGCATCAGGGCTGCGCCAAACGATTGCGTTTGATCGGCCAGAAGGTTCGTTTGCCGTCCGTGCATTTGGTAACGTGGTGCATCGGTATCTGCAGTTGCTGGCCACGCAGATAGAGCGTAATGCAACATGCGACGAGTTGCTTGCGGAACTCCCGTCGTGGGAGCCCAGGCTTGCCACAAGCCTGCGTGGCGAGGGGTTGCCTCCGGGACTCGTTGCGCGTGAAGCTGTCCGAGCACAAAAGGCATTGGCACTGACGCTCGGAGATCCGGTGGGACGATGGATCTTGTCGCCACACGCGTTGGCCGCCAGTGAACAAGCCTTGACCGTGGCGACGCCCGGCGCGCGCGGGCTGCGTGTCGATCGCACGTTTCTTGCGGGCGTAGAGCCTTTGCTGACCGGCGAAAGCCACATTTGGATCGTCGACTTCAAGACGACACTGCAAGGTCCGCGCTCTGACGAAGAATTTGAAGCTACCGAGATCGCGAAGTACAAAGCGCAGCTCGAAGCTTACGCTTCGCTGCGACGTTCGCTGCCGGGTGGGACCGCCTCGATACAGCTGGGGCTGTTCTATCCGCTACTGCCCCGGCTACTTTACTGGTCGAGCGACGGCTCGCTAGCTGTCGCGGAGAAGTAGCGATTTACTTCCGGAGCAAACGAACCAGGACAGTGGCGCAGCGTTCGCATTGCGCGCGCCTTACATCGGAGTGAGTCACCAGGCGGACGGCATGCGGGCCGATCGCACTGCACAGAATGCCCTCGCGCTTCAGCGCCGCGACGAGGGTGGGTGCATCTCCGCCGTCCCTCAGCGTGAAGAAGACGATATTGGTCTGGACGGACGGGAGATCAATGTCGGCGCGCTCGCAGGTGGCAATCGTATCCGCCAGCAGGCGCGCATTGGCATGATCTTCGTGGAGACGCAACGGGCCTTCCTCCAGCGCGATCAAGCCAGCCGCGGCGAGAATGCCGGCCTGGCGCATGCCGCCACCGAGCGCCTTGCGATAGATGCGCGCACGATCGATGGACGCGCGCGAGCCTACCAGGACGGAACCTACGGGCGCGCCGAGGCCTTTGGAGAGGCAAAAGTTTACCGTGTCGAAGCCGCGCGTGAGATCGGCGACGCTGATGCCCATGGCCACGGCCGCGTTGAAGACGCGCGCTCCGTCGAGATGGGTCGGCAGGCCGGCATCTGCAGCTCCCTGCCAGATCTCTTCGTAGATTGGGAGCGGCGTGACGGTGCCGCCAGCCATGTTGTGCGTGTTCTCAAGGCTGATGAGGCCGGTGGCCGCGCGGTAGTAGATCTTCGGCGCGATGGCGGCGCGGATCTGCGACCAGGTAAGAATGCCGCGCTCGCCGGCGATGGTACGCGGCAAGCAGCCAGAGAACGCGGACATCATCGCCATCTCCCAGTCAAGGATGTGCGAGCGAGCCTCGCAGATGACTTCCTGGCCGTGCTGCGTATGGAGACGAATGGCGATCTGGTTGCCCATGGTCCCGGTGGGAACGAAGATGGCGGCCTCGCGACCGAAGATCTCGGCGGCGCGCGTTTCCAGACGATTGACGGTGGGGTCTTCGCCATACACATCGTCGCCCACTTCGGCGGCAGCCATGGCCGCGCGCATTGCGGGGGTGGGGCGGGTAACCGTGTCACTGCGAAGATCAATCACGTTCGAGTTGACGTCCAACTTCTTGTCCTCCTGGGCGTTTAGACCGCTACACCCATCAACAGATTTGTGAATACATCATTCGAAAGCAGGCGGCCGCGAAGGGTTAGCTGCCAGCGCTCATCCTGTTCGATCATTAGACCCTCGCGAATCATCTCGCGTGCAGCCTCTTCGGTAGACGCAAACAGCTCGCGGGGAGACTCGTCCCGTAATCGCGATAGGCTAAGACCTTCATTCATTCGGAGACCAAGGAAGATCGTCTCCTCAAAGGCCTCGCGCTGGAATACGTCGACGGGTGCGGAGGGGATTTTTTCGGCTCCGTAGTGTGCGAGTTCTTCAGGATTGGCAAAGCGAACGGCGCCGTGGGGGCGCAGGAGCATCGAATGAGCGTCGAGGCCGAAGCCGATGTAGGGATCGCGCTGCCAGTACTTTCGATTGTGGCGGGATTGGCGCGACGGAGGTGCGAAATTCGAGATCTCATACTGCGGAAATCCGTATTGCGGAAGCCACGCGCAGGCGGTCTCGTAGAACGCTGCAGAGGCTTCGTCTGCGGGAACACCATGGGCGTGGAAGCGTTGACCGCCAGCCATGACCTCGCGTCCGAGGCGTGAGTCCTCGTCGATCTCAAGCATATAAATGCTGAGGTGGGTCAGGCCAATGCTGGTTGCGACATCGAGCGAGTGCTGCCAACTCGCGGATGTCTGGTAGGGGAGTCCAGCGATCAGGTCGGCGCCCACATTGGCGATGCCCGCTGCCTGGAGCCGAAGGATTTCGTGGGTGCAGTCGCGCTCGGTGTGGCTTCGGCCGACGGCTGCACTCTCGCGATCGACAAAGGACTGCACGCCGAGGCTGATGCGATTGACGCCCTGGCGTTGCGCTTCGGCCAGCACGGCATCTGTAATCTGGCCAGGCGCGGCTTCAAGAGTGATTTCAGCGCCGGCATCGACGGCAAAGCTTTGCCGAAGCGAGGTGAAGACGCGGCGAAGCTGCTCCGGTTCGAGCAGACTGGGGGTTCCACCGCCGAAATAGACGGTGTCTGCCGCGTGCGGAAGATCAGCCCGCAGGCGCTCGGCGGTGGCGGGGGCGGCAGTGATCTCCTGGCACAACTTTGTGACGTAGTCTTCGATGATATGGGGTGAGGAAACGCCGGACGCAAAGTTGCAGAAACTGCACTTTGCGCGGCAAAAGGGCACGGACACGTAGACGCCTAGCGTCGATGCTGGAGACGGCCGTTTTGATTCACCCAAACCCATATCTTTATTGTTTCATGCGGCGAGGCGGATCGAACCGGCTGCGCAGACATCAAACCTTCTAAAATAGAGCCAATGGCCGACGAGAAAAAAAAGACGGACTCGCCCCCACAGCCGGTCAAGCCGGACGATTCGCGCAAGACCGCGGACGACGACGTTGTGGGCAAAGCATACGACGGGCGGTTGATGCGGCGGTTGGTGCGATATCTCGCGCCCTATAAGCTGCAGGTTGCTGTTTCCGCTGTCGCAATTGTGCTGAAGGCGGCTAGCGACGTGCTGGGTCCGTACTTCGTGAAAGTGGCCGTCGACAAGTACTTTGCGCCCACACCCGAGAAACATTCATGGCTTGCTGACAGGCTTAGCTCCGGCCCGGTTCGTGGCGTCACTGAGATTGCCATCCTCTACCTTGCGTCACTCGGACTCATCTTTGGTTTGGAGTTTGTGCAGACCTATATGATGCAGTGGACCGGGCAAAAGATCATGTTCGATCTGCGCCGGCAGATCTTTCGACACATTCAGCAAATGCACGTGGGGTTCTTCGATCGCAATCCAGTGGGCCGCCTGGTGACGCGCCTTACCTCGGACGTCGACGCTCTCAACGACATGTTTACCTCGGGCGTGCTGGCGATCTTCGAAGATATCTTTGTGCTTGCCTTCATTGTCGCCATCATGGTGAAGATGAGCTGGCTGCTGGCGCTGCTTACTCTCTCGGTGATCCCGCTCATCCTGTACGCAACGCATCTGTTTCGACGCCACGTACGGGAGAGCTATCGGCGACAGCGTGCTGCGACGGCGAAGATCAACTCCTTTACGCAGGAATATGTTTCGGGCATGAGCGTGGTGCAACTGTTCAATCGCGAGCACCGGGCGTTCAATGATTTCTCGGCCGTCAACGATGAAAATAAGAGGGCTTGGTCCGACGCGATCTTTGCCTACGCGCTGTACTATCCGGTGGTCGAGTTCCTGAGCTCGATTGCTATCGCGCTAGTGATCTGGCGTGGCGGCATTGCCGTGCTGCATGCGAACCCCGGGCTGGCTGCGCATGCCGGATTCCTGCATCCGGTGGTGACGCTGGGCATTCTGATTGCATTCATTCAATATGCACAGCGGTTCTTCCGGCCGATCCAGGACCTCAGCGACAAGTACAACATTTTGCAGGCGGCCATGGCCGCGTCGGAGAGAGTTTTCAAGTTGCTGGACACGGAGACAGAGATCAGGAGCAGCCCTCATCCGGTGCAGGGCGATGGCAGCGGGCGCATCGAGTTTCACGATGTCTGGTTCACCTATCAGAGTCTGACGGCTGAGCAGCGCGAACGTGTACAGACCCTCACGGCCGATGAGTTGGGTCGGTGCAATGACATTGAATGGATCCTGCGCGGCGTTAGCTTTACGGTTGAGCCCGACGCGACCGCTGCCATCGTCGGGCACACGGGCGCGGGCAAGACCACGATTACAGCGCTGATGATGCGGTTCTACGACGTGCAGCGCGGAGCAGTGCTGGTCGATGGCGTGGATGTCCGCGAGCAGGACCTGCGCAACCTTCGGCGGCGGTTCGGCGTCGTGCTGCAGGATCCATTCCTGTTCTCGGGAACGATCTCGCAGAATATCCGGCTGGGGTCGAATTGGGTTACGGAAGACGAGGTCGCTCATGCCGCTGAAGAAGTCAATGTCGCGGACTTCATCCGGACGTTGCCGCAGGGCTTTGCGGAGCCAGTGCTGGAGCGGGGATCCACGCTATCGACAGGCCAAAAACAGCTCATCAGCTTTGCGCGCGCGCTGGCGCATCGGCCCGGGATCTTGATCCTGGATGAAGCGACCAGCTCGGTAGATACGGAGACAGAGATTCGCGTTCGGCTGGCGTTGGAGCGAATGATTACGGGACGAACCTCTGTGCTGATCGCGCATCGGCTGTCGACAATTCAGCGGGCGGATACGATCCTGGTGATGCACAAGGGCAAGCTGCGTGAGCAGGGAACGCACCAGGAGCTGCTGGCGATGCATGGGCTCTACTATAAGCTGTACCAGCTGCAGTATAAGGACCAGGAGTTGAACGCGGATGCTGCCGCGGCGATACCGGTCTAAGGACTGCGTTGGTGATCGTTCTCGAGTAACGTGGTGATGATTTTTTCGACGCGGCGCTCCCGTGCCTCTGGGGTTTGATAGTAGAAAACCGCCATGAGCTGATTGCGGCGTTGCAGCGGCGTGAGCCTGTCCCACGCGGCGCGAGCCTTCGGGCTGCGGCGGAATGCGGCGGCGATGAGGGGTGGCAGCTCGACTTCGGCTTCCATGGTGGCGAGGAGACGTTCGGCCATCTGCTCGGCGCGCTTCATGCGCGAGGCATCAGTTTTAACGCTGGTAATCCACTTGCCAATCTCGCGACGGGTGTACTCGGTGAGCGAGTCATACCAGGGGCGAAGACCCGGCTCGTCATCGAGCAGCACGGCTAGTTCATCTGGAAGCTCGGCGGCACGGGCGTCGAGATCAGGTTCGAGGCGGAAGTCGGCGGTGTCGCCCGGGCGCGCCCCCGCAGCCTTCTGCATCACGCGATTGACGAGCAGATAAAAACCGCGGGGAGGATCCGGAAAGAGCGAGGTGCGGAAGGCGAAGCCATTGATTTCGCCGCGCACGCGCAGGCGAATCATCTTCGGCCAGGCCTCGGCGGGATCAAACGGGACGCGCGCAATGATCCACCCGAGAGCGAGGCTTCCCTGCTCGAGGGGGGCGCGAAAGGTTTGGGCCCGATTCGCCATGATGCGACCTCCGATGACCACATCCTAAATGCGGAGATAGACTTGGTACATCGCCACGAAGCCCAACCCGCGAATTTTCATCTCCGCCGGCGAGGCGTCCGGCGACGCCTACGGCGCGGCGCTGATTGCCGAGTTGCATGAGCGAGTGCCTCAAGCTAGCTTCACCGGCCTCGGCGGCAGCCAGATGGCGGCGGCCGGGCAGCTGCGCGTGGTCAGGGCCGAGGATGTCGCTGTCATGGGGCTGACTGAAATCCTTCGGCACATTCCACATATCTACGCGAGCTATCGCAAATTGGTTGCGAGTATTCGTCGCGAGCGGCCAGACATGGCGGTGCTGATTGACTTCCCGGATGTGAACTTTCGACTGGCGAAACATCTGCGGCGGGCAGGCGTTCCGGTGGTGTGGTTTGTAAGCCCGCAACTATGGGCGTGGAAACGTAGCCGCCTGCGCTGGGTGCAGCAGCGCGTAGACAAGATGCTGGTGATCTTTCCGTTCGAGGAAACGTTCTATCAGCAGCGCGGTGTGGATGCGGAGTTCGTGGGCCACCCGTTGGTGGGGAGCGCGGGGATGACGATGTCACGCGAGGTTTATGCTGAGCAGTTTCATCTCGATCCGGCGAAGACGTGGATTGCGCTGCTGCCGGGGAGTCGATGGAAGGAGATCCGCGCCAATTTGCCAGCGCTGCATGAGCTCGCGATGAGCGATTTGATCAGCAGCTCTGCGGCGTATACGACGTTTGATGGCAGTACGACGCGGCAGCCGAGCGATCCGGCGGCGCATACCCGATACGAGTTTCTGCTGCCTGTAGCGTCGACGATCGATAACGCGGCGTTGCACACGTATATTGAGGAGTTGAACGCGGAGCATTTGAAGTATTTTGGACCGGAGGCTTCGACGCTGCGGCTGACGCTGGTCCCGGATGCCGCCGAGGCTTTGTACCACGCGCGCGCATCAGTGGTTGCGAGCGGAACGGCGACGGTGTTGGCGGCGATTGTGGGCAATCCCTTCGTGGTGGTGTATCGTGTTTCGGCGTTGACGTTTGCGTTGGCGAAGAAGCTGATCGAATATCCGGAGGAGCTGGAAGCCAAGCGCGATTTGGATGGAAATCTACCCGTTTCGATGGTGAATCTGATTGCGCAGCGGAGGTTGGTTCCGGAGCTGTTGCAGGGAAACTTTACGGCGGGGAATGTTGCATCGGCGCTGACTCCGTTGCTGGTGGATGGACCGGAGCGCGACCGCCAGATTTTCGGGTTGAGGGAGGTGCGGCGACGACTTGTCCCTGAAGAGGGGGAAGAAGGACCAGCGAGGGCCACGCCGATTGCACGAGTGGCGGATGCGGTGGTTCGCTTGCTGGCGACGGTGACCGATGCGTAGATCGAGAGCTTGCAGCATCATGCGACGTTTGTTGGCTTTAGCGTTTGCGCTGGGCGTGACCGCGAACGCCCGCGCGGCTGTTCCGCTGCGACCGCAGATGGATGTCACGGGATACGTGATCCACGTTGATCTTGATCCTGCGACTGGAAGGTTGAGCGCAACGGCGGCGGTGACGTTTACAGCGCTCGAAGATTTGGATGCGGCCGTGTTTGGGCTGAACAACGCATTGCAGGTGGAGAGCGTACGCGATGGTGCGGGTGCGAGTCTGACCTGTGTACGCGATGCTTCGGACTCGACGGTAAGCGTGACGCCCGTGACCGTCGTGACCAAGGGCAGCAGCGTGACCTGGACCTTCACCTATTCGGGCGTGCCAACGTTGGCGACCAGTCCGGCACACGGGATTGATTTTGTGCAGGTGCGCGATCCGGTGAGCGCACTGCTGTACCCGGGGCGATGGTTTCCTATCGCGATGCCGGGACTATTCACAGATCGTTTCACCGCGGAGATTCATGTGACGGTCCCGTCGGGCGAGACTGTAGTTGGCAGCGGTGCAGCGCCTGGCGGCGGCCACGATCTTGCCGGTGGACGGACACAGTTCGACTTCAAGTGGAGTACGTCGGGATTTCCGGGGAGCCTGGTTGCGGGGCGGTTTCTGCCGGCGATCAACATGCCTGGGGTGGCGAATGTTCGCGTCTACCTGACTAAGGAGAATCAGGCCCGGGGCGAGGAGTTTGCGACGACGGTTGCACAGGCGTTCGCCTGGATGAGCGGTGAGTTTGGCAGCGCGGAGACAGATCGGCTGGACGTCGTGGAGCTGCCGGAGAATTCCGTATCAGCCGCCTGGGCGCCAGGGGTGATTGCGATCAAGCCGAGCCATGGAAGCGCGCGGTTGCTGGCAAACACCGTGGCGCACCAGTGGTGGGGATCGGAGGTGTCGCCCGCCACGCTGGGCGACGCGTGGATTACGAATGGCATGAGCCGCTACGCGGAGCTGATGTATGTGCAGGAGGCTAGCGGCAGAGCGGCGTTCGAGAGTGCTGTCGCGGATGTCAAGGCGGGCGCGCTGGCCTATGACACCGAGCCGCTGACGTCACTGGGGCGCATCGATCCCTTCTCGCCGCAGTTCCAGTCGATGACCTTAGAGAAGGGCGCGATGGTGTTTCACATGTTGCGCTGGGAGATGGGGGATGCGGTCTTCCAGCAATTTTTGCAGGCACTGGTGAAGCAGTATGCAGAGAAGGGCGTGACTACAACCGATGTAAAGACGCTGGCCGAGAGTATTTCCAAGCTGCCGCTGACGGCGTTCTTTTCGCAGTGGCTGGATGGTACGGGAGCGCCCGAATACAGCTCCAGTTACAGCGTCTTTCGGCTGGGCGGCGACAAGGGATTTCGCACCGTCGGGTCGGTGTCGCAGAATCTTGACTTATTCTCGATGCCGATAGAGTTGCGCATCGCGACCGAGGGCAAGACGGTGGATCGGCGCGTGGATGTGGCAGGAAGCGCGGCGCAGTATTCGATCGAGACCTTTGGCCGGCCGACAAAGATCATCGTGGATCCGGACAACTGGCTGCTGAAGAGTACGCCCGAGCTCGCCGTGCGAACGGACGTCCTGCTTGGCCAGCAGGCGCTGGTGCAGGGCGATCAGAATAGCGCAATTGCGGCGTATCAGAAGGCGCTGACGGTGGATCGCGGGAGTTCGCTGGCAAACTTCCGTCTGGCCGAGGTTTATCTGGCACAGAAAAATTATCAAGCGGCCGCCAATAGCTTTCGCGATTGCCTCCGCGGCGACGGCGATCCGAAGTGGACGGAGGTCTGGAGCCACGTAAACCTGGGGAAGATCTTCGACATCGCGGGCCAGCGTGAGCGTGCTGTGAATGAATATCGGCTGGCGATTCAGACGAAGGACAATACTCAAGGCGCCGTCAATGAAGCACGCGCGCTGATTGAAAAGGCGTACAAGCCTGAGCCTGACAGTGCGCATTAACTGCATGCGCCGCGTGGAAGGACCTAGCCTACTTGGCGGAGACCGCTGTGATGACAGATTCGTAGCTCGGTTCCGCATGGCGAATGTGATCGGCGATGCGTTCGCGTTCCTCTGGGGTCAGCGCGGGAAGCACCGACAGGATGCGTCGCAGGGTGACTGAGATGTCGTCAACGTAATTCATGGTGCGAATAGCTTCACCGGAAAGTGGCACGGAAGTCTCCTCGTTTTTTACTAGTTTACCCGGTTGCGGTTGAACAAGAAATGAGTTTGCAGAAACAACGCTTCGCCCAGGTTTATGAGCCCTCGCGAACCCGCAGCGAGGCCTCGTCGGTTGGCCCACCCGCTGTAAGACCCTCGGTGGGCGCCTGGTAGCCGTCGCGATCGGTCATATCCATGATCGCAGCCATCTGCGCGGCCAGATCGGGGCGCAGCGCATCCAGACTGAATCGCCACGTCCAGTTTCCCACAGCGGCCGCTGGGGTGTTCATGCGTGCCTCGCTGCCGAGGTGAAGGATGTCCTGCAAGGGAAAGATGCAGGTGTTGGCGACCGAGCCTGCAGCTGCCTTGATCATCGCCCAGACAATGTCGTCGTCGTTGTCGATGCGATCGAGGTAAGTTTGAACATTCGCGCGCTCGATCGGAGTGGCATCGTCACGCCACCAGCCAAGGGTGGTGTTATTGTCATGCGTGCCGGTGTAGACGACCGTGTTGGGGACGTAGCGGTGGGGCAAATAGAGATGGCCTCCGCGATTCGCAAATCCGAACTGCAGGATTCGCATCCCGGGCATGCCGAAATACTCGCGGAGTTCGTCGACCTCCTTGGTGATCAGGCCCAGGTCCTCGGCAATAAATGGCAGTTCCCCAAAGATCTCCTTGAGCCGGTTGAACAGCGCGTGACCGGGGGCCTTGATCCACTGTCCATTCACCGCCGTCAGCTCGTCGGCAGGGATGGACCAGTAGGCTTCGAAGCCGCGGAAGTGATCGAGGCGGACTTCGTCGTAGAGGGTGAGCGCGCGGCGAATGCGGGCGACCCACCAGTCGAAGCCGTTTTCCTGCAGCAGCGACCACTTGTAGAGCGGATTGCCCCATCGCTGCCCGGTCGCGGAGAAGTAATCGGGCGGCACGCCGGAGACGCGGATGGGATTGCGGCTATCGTCGAGCTCGAAGATCTCGGGATGCGTCCACACGTCCGCGCTGTCGTAGCTGACGAAGATCGCGACATCGCCAAGAATGAGGATGTTACGCTCTGCGCAGTGTGCCCGCAGGGCGGCCCACTGCTCGTTGAAGAAGAACTGCACGACCTGCTCGATGGCGAGTTCGCGACCGCTATCGGTCATCAGGCGCGTCATCGCATCGGGTTGGCGGCCAGCATACTCAGGCGGCCACTCATTCCAGCTCAGGTAGTTGAAGCGACGACGCAGCACGTTGTAGATCGCGTAATCCGTGAGCCATGCGAGGTTGTCCTGCGAGAAGCGTTGAAAGCGCAGACGGTCTTCCTTCGAAGCGCGCTCGAGGAAGTTTGCCGCAGCCTCTTCGATCAGCGGAATCTTCTTAGCGAAAGCCGTGCCAAAGTCGCAGGGGCCCTCATGCCCCGGCAGTCCGCCCGCAATGCTCGCCAGGCGGTCCGACCCCAGCCATCCATCGCGCACCAGGAATTCCAGGCTGATGAGCAGCGGATTGCCCGCAAACGCCGACAACGCCGAGTAGGGCGAGCTGCCATAACCCGTCGGACTAAGCGGCAACACCTGCCACAAGCGCTGTTTGGCTGCGGCCAGAAAATCAACGAAACCATAAGCCGCCGGCCCAAAGTCTCCCACCCCTCCAAAGGAAGGCAACGAAGTGACATGCAACAGTACGCCGGAGATGCGCTCAGCGTTCATCTTCCACCCTTCCAGGTACCACAGCGATTCCCAACGGCAATTGGCCCTGCTGCGTAGGACGTGTAATCGCGGGGCCGAGGATGCCGCCGCAAACGACAGTAACCGACTCCTGTGCAGGATTGCCGCAGAAGAGTCGGTTACACGACGGTGAACTCGCGTTCAAGTTAGTTGCCGAACGGGGATTGCGCCGGCTTCTTGCTGTAGATGATGGCTCCCGCCTTCTGGTACCGATTCATCAGCGAGTCTACGAAGACGCTGAAGGCTTCCTGGCGCTGCTGATTGAGCAGGGCCTGCCTGGTCTCATCGAAGTGCTGCGCGATGTCGGCTGCGTTGGGCTCCTGCTTATCAGTGAGTTGCAGGACAGCTCCGTTGACGCCTTCATTGATGGGCCCCGAGATTCCCCCTACCGGCATCGTAAAGACTACGGAGGCTGCACCGGTGAGCGAGCCGATGTCGGTAATCTGCGCATCACGCCCGACCAGGTCGCTGGACTTAACGGTGAGGTTCATCTGGGCCGCCGCCTTGTGCAGGTCGCCCAACTTCTTGGCCAGGTCGGAGAGCTTGATCAGCTGCGCATTCAGCAGCTCAGGCGTTTTTTGCGACCTGTAGTCATCGAGAACGTGGGACTTGAAGCTCGCAAAATCCGGAGCGTGAGCGGCCTTGATGTCCTGCACCTGGAAGATCGCAAAGCCCTCGCCACTGGAGGCGCTCTGCGGAGCAGCTCCCTTGGGAGCTCCGAGGGCAGCGGCCAGCAGGCCAGTAGAATCGGCCAGGCTCGGGATGATCGCGTCCTTGGTGACGTAGTCGGTCGTGATGACGTGCAGATTGTGAGCGGCAGCGGTCTTGTCCAGACCGTTCTTCTGCGCCTCGGCGGTCAGTTGCGCCGCGTAGTTCTGCGCCGCGGCCGCCGACTTCTGACTCTGCAGCTGCTCGATGATCGAGGCCTTCACCTCGGCGAACGGCTTCACTTCCGCCGCCTGCTTGGATTCCGTCTGGATGATGTGGTAGCCGAAGGAAGACCGTACCAAGGGCGAGGTCTGGCCTGGATTAAGCGCCATTGCCGCCTTCGCGTAAGCCGGATCGAGAGAGCTCGTCGCGATCATCGGCAGCTCGCCGCCCTGATCCTTGCTGCCGGGATCGTCGGAGTTCTTCTTGGCCAGGTCGGCGAAGTTTCCACCTGCCTTCACCTGCTTCAGGATGTCGTTGGCCTTGGCCTGGGCCGCCGCGTCCGTCTTCGCATCGGCGCCCTTCGGCACGGTGATCAGGATGTGACGCGTCTTCACCTGCTCGGGCGTCTTGTACTGATCAAGGTGCGACTGGTAGTAGGCCTGCGCGTCGCCGTCGCTCACCGCGGGAGCTCCGCCGGGAAGATTCGACGTCTCAAAGCTGAAGAATTCGATCTTGCGTGTCTCCGGAACGGCGTTCGCATAGTGCACCGCATTGGTCTTGAAGAATGCCTGCAGATCGGCATCCGAGGGATTGATGCCGGCCTTGATGTCCGACCCTGAGATGACGGCATAATCGAACTTCACCTTGGTTCCGGTCTGCAAATACTGCGCGCGAACAGCGCTGTCCGCTACGCTGACGCCGCCGGTGACCAGCGCCTGCAGCCGCTGCAACTCGATGTCCGACTTTAACTCGTCCTGGAACTGCGCTAGCGGGAGCCGGAAGGCCGACTGAACGAAGTTGGTGTACTGCTCGTCCCCAATGTACTTGCCGCCGGGGTACAAATACTGGGAGTAAGGCCCATGCTGGAGAAAGCTCGCTAGGTCCTCGTCAGTGACTTGCAGCCCGAGACGGTCGGCTTCATGCTTCAGGACGGCGCGCTCTACCTGGACCTGGCCGGCGCGCTGCATGATGAACTGCAGATAAAAGTCAGGCAGTTGCTGCTGCTGCATCTGTTGCTCGGCGGCACGTTGCACATCCATGGTCTTGATCGTGGTCGTCTCTCCGACGATGCGGCCGATCACGCCCGGACTGTGCACGGTTGCGAAGATGCTGGCATCGTTGGCGGCACCGTTATCAAAGATGCCCGGCACAAGGGTGATGACCATGGTGACGATGGCGGCGCCGATAATGACCGCAAAAATAACTTTGGTGATACGGCTGTCTTGCTGCAGAATGCGGATCATGCTTGGCTAACGACCTTCACTTCAGGCGGATCTCCGACGGAGACCTCGCTGCCCGGGATTTTTGCGCACGGCTGGGGCACTATCTCCTGCGAGACGCACCACTCCTGCTCGCAGGGGCTCATGGCAAAGTATAAATCAGGCGCAGGTGCCTGGCAGGATTGGTTTAGCCAGAAGACGGGTCAGCGATCAAAGCAAAAGAGGCTGCGAAAACCTCCGCAGCCTCTTTTTCGGGTTCAAAACCCCTTAGCGGGGGGGACCATAGTAGTAGCCGTAATACGGGCTGTAGTAACGAACTTGGGGCGGCCCATTGGGTTGCGGTGGTCCAGCCTGGTAAGAGAGCCGCTGCATCTCCCTCTCGGAGACGGTCTGCACCGTCGCGGGAGCCGCGGTCCGGAAGGTCAGGACTGACTCCGGCGGGATCATGATCTGGCCACGAGGGGTTGCCGCCGAGCCAGCCAGACCAACTCCTGCGCCGGCCCCTGCGCCAATCGCTGCGCCTGCCCCGCCGCCCACAATTCCGCCCAGGATGGCCCCAAACGCGCTTGTACCGACGGTGCTTCCGACCGTCGCGCCGGTCTTATCCTGGCCAGTAGCAGCCCAGATCTCCGTCTGCAGCGGATAAACCTGACCGCCCAGCGTGAGGCTGTCAATCTGCAGCGCCAGCTGTCCCTGCCCTTTGAACGTGCCAGCCTTCTTGGCTCCGACTACTTCGCCGCTTACCGTGGCGCCGCGCGGGATCGCGACCTGCCCTCCAGCCACGATGTCCGTCAGGACCGTTCCATCAAAGGCGGCGCCAGCTTGGATATGGTTGGAATCGAGGCCGCGGTTAATGCGGATCCGCAAGATGGATCCCGGGGGGACCGTGACGGCGATTCCCGCCTGCTGGCCGCCTGGAATCGGCGCGCCATTAGGCGGCGGTCCGTAACTTTGACCCATTGGCTGCCGTCCATCCGGGGGCCCCTGCTGTGCCCCATAGCTGGCAGGAGGAGGAGCGCTCTGCCCCTGCATCTGCTGTTCGTCGGGCGGCGGTGCCCCGTTCTGCATGTTCTGGTCCGACGGAGGCGGACCCGCCTGTCCCTGCGCCGGAGCGTACGTTCCATCCGACTGCAAAACCATGTTCTGGGATCCGTCCGGCTGGACCGGAGGGCCACTCTGATCCCCCTGCATCGCCTGGTCGCCTGCCTGAGCCGGCGGTGTGTCGCCCAGCGCCAACTCATCCACCACCTTCTGAACGCCCTGCGCCCGCGCCGCCAGATTTTCGGCTTTGGCGCGCATCGCCTCGTCATGGACGTTGCCCGTCAAGGTAACCGTCCCATATACGGTAGAGGTCTGAATATTCTGTGAAGAAAGCTCCGGAGCGCTGGCTAACGCTCTGAGTACATTCGACTCAATCTGCGCATCCGGAAGGGTCGCCGGACCGCCCTGCCCCGAATTGCTTTGCGCCCAGACTGCCACCCCACCGGATATCAAACCGGCTGCCAGAAACGCCATCCCTACGCCATGAAACCTTTGCACGTTCATCGCTTGCTCCTCTGCGCCTCGCGGAAAGCCCCGCGAGGCAATCTTGCTCGGATGCCCTTCCGCGCAGTCCAGACGCAACAACTCCACGGGGCACCGACAGTATCACAGACGCGGTTTCATGAGAAAAGTTCCGCTCCAGCACTGTTCAATCTTTGTATATAGATGCGCGCCGTCCCGACAGGGCGCGACACACTCATCAACCCGCAATCAATGCCTTCAAGATCGCGGAAGATTGACCCTCACCACACCGCGACATATAATCAAAGAGCGGGGTGGAGCAGCCCGGTAGCTCGTTGGGCTCATAACCCAAAGGTCGCAGGTTCAAATCCTGCCCCCGCAACCAATAACCTATGTATTTTCTAAGACTTCCAAGCCCGAGCTTGGGAGTCTTTCTGTTTGGAGAGCAGTTAGGTGACCAGAATCGAGGGGCTCGTCTCGATGTTTGCTCTGAAGTCTGCAACAGCCTTCGCAAGTTCATCTCCTAATCCTCTAGCTGCGTCTTCGTTTGCCTTCCAGTCGAGCGCCTCGAACCGGCATTCGCACAAACTCTCGTCGCCTCTTTCCGAGCCACGCCTTCACCGGCACAATGCTAGAACTGTAGACACATGGACCACGCTGTCATCCCCGAACCCCTCGCCCAGGAATTAGCCGCGCGTCGTTCGCGCAGTCCTTACACCATCACGGTCGCTCTGATCGTAATCAACGTTCTGGTCTTCCTGGCCATGGTGGCAAATGGCGTCTCCCTCACCCAGCCCACGACCCGCGACGTATTAAATTGGGGCGGCGACTTCGGCCCCGCGACCGTAGCCGCACACCAGTGGTGGCGTCTCCTCACCTCCTGCTTTGTGCACTTCGGCATCATCCACATCGGCATGAACATGTATGTGCTCTACCTGATCGGGCCGTTCATCCAGACCGTCTTCGGACGCATGCGCTACCTGCTCATCTACTTCATCGCAGGCCTCGCAGGCAGCATCGTCAGCGTGTGGGTCCATCCGATGGCCGTCGGCGCAGGCGCATCGGGCGCCATCTTCGGACTCTACGGCGCCGTGTTCGGTTTCCTGCTGATAAAACGCCGGTCGCTCAATCCAGCGGCGACCAAGAGTATTGGCAAGTCGGCGGGAATCTTCATCCTGTACAACGTCGTCTACGGTTCCATGAGCGGAACGACAGACCTATCCGCCCATCTGGGCGGCTTGCTCGCCGGATTTCTAGCAGGAATCGTGCTGGTGCGGCCGCAGCCTTCCGCCTCTTGACGTATCCCGGGCACGCAGCACCCATCTCACCCAACCTCAGAATCGCGTGCCCCACGTTTCGCTTCTGAGAACTAGTTGTAGTGAAAGATGGCAGTTCGTTACGGTTGAGCCAGTACCGGCGGGAAGCCGTAAAGGCGCCTGCGGGTTCGGAACTAAGCGTCAACTTGTTAATCTGCGTATGTGCGCATGTACGTAGGTGCGCCCGCCCTGTTTCGGAGAAACTAACATGAGACCCCTCGCAAGCTACGTTTTCCTCGTTCTCGTCCAGACTGCCGCATGCGGTGGTCGCCTCCACGCGCAGACAGCGCCGTCCCCCCTGGGCAAGGAAGGCCGGAGTGCCGTATCCTCGATCGCAAATATTTCGCCGTCCCTGCTCAGCGTCTTATCCTACGGCGCCAAAGGCGATGGAAGGACAGACGATACCGAGGCGATCAACTCCGCGATGTCCGCATGCACTGCCCGCAACATCCCCAACAACGGATGCATCCTTTACTTCCCGGCGGGCATTTATGTCACCACGGGGCTGACGCTGCGGTCGTATGTGAACCTCAAAGGCGACGGATGGGGAACCTCCGTCATCCGCCTTAAGGCCCGCACCGCATCGGATGTCCTGACCGTCCCCATCGATGCCTTCAACTTCAGCATCAAGGACCTGACGTTGGACGGAAATTCCGCACGAGGTGGAAGCGGCAATTGCTTGTCTGTCGCTCCAACCGCCATGGGGCCGGCCGAGTGGAACTCCGCCAACAAGCAGACCGCCCCCGTCAACGCTCAGAAATGGGGCCACATCGACGAGGTCATGTTCACGCACTGTTCGGCGGACGGTATTCATATCAATCAATTTAATTACATGCTCTTCTTCGATACCATCTACGCCTTCGACAACGGCGTCTATGGCCTCTATACCAGCGGAACCAACAGCGGCTTCTCCAACTTCCAGATTGAACGGAACGGTACAGCCGGTATCCACGTCGATGGATCGAACGATCGATTCATATCGGGAGAAGTAATCTGGAATGGATCCGAGGCCAGTGGCGAGGCGGGCGTCTTTGTAGCGGGATACCGCAATATCATCATGGCCGTCCAGACGGAAGATAATTACACCAACGGATTTGTCGATAACGGCGTCGACAATTCGTTCGTTGCTTGCACATCGGACTCCAACGGTTACGTTCAGAACAACACCAGCGCATCTTCCCGAGGTGCAAGTGGATTCGTCATTAGCGGCTCGGGCGGCGTCTATGTTGGAGATAAGGTAACCAGCTACCGCGGCCGCCTTCCCGATGGAAATTTCACAACCGAGTGGCCGTATACCATCAAAAATCTGCAGGTGGGCAGGCTGGATATTACCTACGACAGTACCAATCATGCCCCAGTCACGGAACCAGGCACCTCTCCTGGCGTCGAACCTTCTAGCGCGGGCAAGGCTGTCTGCGTCAAATCGCCGGGGCCGCCCATCGTCATGGGAGTCTGCTCGACAAAGATAAGTTCCTCCGGTTCGTGCATCTGCAACTGAGGCATCCATCGCGCAAGCAAGCTTTCAGCCCTATTCCCGCGACCCTTTCGACAGGATCGAGCGGCATCTGCACTGAATCAAATGGATATCTTCTTCGTCTCAAGACCCTCGCCCCACCTGTCGGGAGGGGCGTCGGATTCGTAGTAAGATTGCGAACCAGTTGTCAAATATGTAGGAGCTGCTGCCGATGGTTGGTCTCCCCGCCCGCATTCTTTCTTGCCTCTTCGCTGTCGTCCTCTTTCCGCCGCTGCATATTTCCGGCCAACAGACGCAGCCGCAGACCGGAACGCTCCCATACAAGAATCCCGCGCTTCCGGTGGACCAGCGCGTCGAGGATCTGATCGGCCGCATGACGCTGCAGGAGAAGGTCGATCAGATGCGCGATCACGCTCCTGCGATCCCGCGCCTCGATGTGCCGAAGTACGACTGGTGGAATGAGGGTCTGCATGGTGTGGCGTTCGCCGGCGTGGCCACCAACTTTCCGCAGGTGATCGGCATGGCCGCGACCTGGGACACAAACTTGGTTCACCATATGGGCCAGACGATCTCCACCGAGGCCCGCGCAAAGTATAACGAAGCCATGCGCGAAGGCGACCATGAGATGTTCTTCGGGCTTACCTTCTGGGCGCCCAACATCAACATCTTTCGCGATCCACGCTGGGGGCGCGGGCAGGAGACGTATGGTGAAGACCCGTTTCTGACTGGACGGATGGCCGTAGCGTTCGTAACCGGGATGCAGGGTGACGATCCGAATCATTTGAGAGTCGTCTCCACACCCAAGCACTTTGCGGTGCATAGCGGCCCGGAGCCTTTGCGGCACCGGTTCAACGTGGACGTTACGCCGCACGATCTGGAAGACACCTATTTGCCGGCCTTCCGCGCCGCGGTGACGGAAGCGAACGCGCAGTCGGTGATGTGCGCCTACAACGCGATCGACGGTGCACCGGCCTGCGCCAGCACGATGCTCCTGCGCGATCACCTGCGCGAGGCGTGGCATTTCAACGGGTATGTTGTAAGCGATTGCGCTGCTGTGGCGGATGTGAACACAGGCCACCACTATGCACCAGACATGGCCCACGCCGCCGCAGATGCCGTGAAGGCGGGCACGGATCTCGAGTGCGGCTTTGGGAACGGGCAGGCGTTTCCGGCTCTCGTCGATGCTGTCCACCAGAATTTGATCACGGAAGCGGAGCTCGATACGTCGTTGCGCCGGCTGTTTCGGGCACGGTTCCGGCTGGGGATGTTCGACCCGCCATCGAGTTTTGCGTACGGTCGTATTCCCTATAACGAAGTGAACTCGCCGGAGCACCGCGAACTTTCGCTGCAAGCTGCGCGGGAATCGATGGTGCTGCTCAAGAATACGGACGGTATCCTTCCGCTGAAGCCCGGGATCCGCAGCATAGCCATCATCGGACCAACTGCTGAGCTCGTACAGTCGTTGCAGGGCAACTACAACGGGCCGCCGCAAGCGCCGGTTTTACCCCTGGAAGGAGTGGAAAAGCGCTTCGCTCACACGACGGTGCGGTATGCCCAGGGGTCGAGTCTTGTCGAGGGCTTCGCGATGCCGATCGAACACACGGCTCTGCATCCGGCCAGCGGTCACGGCGAAGGACTAACGGGCGAATACTTCGACTCGAAAGACCTGACCGGTAAGCCGGTGCTCACGCGCACGGACCGCACCATCAACTTCAACTGGGACAAGTTCGCGCCTGTCGACGGCCTGCAGCGGAACAACTATTCCGTGCGCTGGAGCGGAACAGTTACGCCGCCTGCATCCGGAGATTACAAGCTGGGCGTCCGCGTGAACTATTGCTATGCCTGCGAGAATGCGGAGGGCTTCCGGCTGTATCTCGACGGCAAACTTTTCGTCGAAAGCGGCAACCAGAAGACAGGGGAACGGGGCGCCGTGATCGAGAACTCCATCCACTTCAGCGACTCCCAACCCCATGCTATCCGTCTGGAATACTTCCATGGCACAGGAAGCGCGGGCATCGATCTTACGTGGCAGGCTCCTGCCGCTGCGCTGCTCGATCAGGCCGTTGCTGTAGCCAAGCAGTCCGAAATCACGGTGGCTTTTGTAGGGCTCTCTCCCTCGCTCGAAGGAGAGCAGATGCCGGTCAAGCTGGATGGTTTCAGCAGCGGCGATCGCACTTCGATCGATCTGCCCGCTGTGCAGGAGGAGATGTTGAAGGCAGTTGCCGCCACGGGTAAGCCACTGATCGTCGTGCTGCAAAACGGTAGCGCCCTGGCTGTGAACTGGGCACAAGAACATGCCAACGCCATTCTTGAGGCCTGGTACCCCGGCGAGGAAGGCGGTGCCGCCATCGCGGAGACGCTGGCCGGCGACAACAATCCTGGCGGACGGCTTCCGCTGACGTTCTACGCCTCGCTCGATCAGGTTCCACCCTTTGTCGATTACTCGATGAAGGGCCGCACCTACCGATACTTCTCAGGAAAGCCGCTGTACCCCTTCGGCTTCGGGCTTAGCTATGCCAACTTCGCCTATCGGGACCTCAAGGTTACCTCGTCGAACGTAAAGGCCGGCGACCCCGTGGAGGTGGAAGGCGAGTTGAAGAACGCGGGCTCCGTCGCCGGCGATGAGGTTGTTGAACTATACCTCACGCAGCCGAGGAACTTTGAAACTCCCCTCCACATCCTTGCGGGGTTTACGCGCGTCCACCTCGCTCCGGGCCAGTCAACCCGCGTCGCTTTTACGCTCGACCCGCGGACCTTGGGTCAGGTGGATGAAAAGGGAGAGCGCGTGGTTCTCCCGGGAGTGTACGAAGTCTCTCTCGGCGGTGGTCAACCTGATGAAATGCTGCATACTCAACGTGCGAGCTTCACGATTGCGGGCAGCGCGAAGCTCCCGGAATAAAGGAAGAAACAAGAACTATCGCGCGCCGCTTGCTCACCGCATTAGAAAACGAGGGGAGGACCGATGTTCAACCGTCGCACATTCCTCAAGAGCAGTGCGGGTGTCATTCCCATGGCCGCCGCGATCAACGCTCTTGACGCATTTTCGACTGCCTCCGCTGAGGAGATTGTTGCCACGCCCGCAAATGGACCTACAGCGAAGCTCACTCCGCTACCGCAGCGAATGCCGGCGATTGACCCAGCCACCGAGCCCTGGCAGCAAAGGATTCGCCGCGTGGGACAGAGCAACATGACCGAACACGATCCGGCAGTGATGAACATCGAGGAGTGGGCCAACTACTGGCATTCCACGCAAGCGGACGTCGTCTTCATCAGTGTCACCGGTATCCTGGCCTTCTACCCATCGAAAGTACGATTTCATCGGCATGGAAAATTCTTGAACGGCCGGGATTTCTTCGGCGAGTGCGTGGCTGCGGCCAAGACACGCAATATGCGCGTAGTTGCGCGCATGAGTCCCGACCTCAACTGGGGCGATGCACTTGAGGCCCATCCGGAATGGGCGATGCGCAACAAGGACGGCTCTGTACAGTTCAGTGGGGAAGAACCGCGCCTCTTCAAAACATGCATGTTCTCCACCTACATGGACGACTACATCCCCGCAATCATGCGCGAGGTCAATTCCCTCTACGATGTCGACTGCTTCTACACCAACGGCTGGCCGCCGCTCGGCAGTCTTCCGGACTGTCACTGCTCCGTTTGCAGCACGCTGCCCCCCGCAGGAACTCCTGCCTACTGGCGCGTCTTCACTGACCGTGTGCTTGAACTCTGGCAGAGGTATGACGCTATCGCGAAGGAGAAGAAGCAGGACAGCTTCTTTTTCGCCAACTCGGGTGGCAATGTGCGCGGCGGCCCCAATCTCGATCGCCTCGGCAAAGTTGCTGTGTGGTTCCAGGCTGATAACCAGGGGCGAACGTACGATGATGCCGCGGTGTGGGGGTGCAGCCTGCAAGGCAGAGTCTGCAATGCAGTGCTCGATGGCAAGTTCGCAACCAATGTCACTGCCGCATACTCCACCGGCTATCCAGGCTGGCGCAACGCATCGAAGAATCCCGCGGAAGCCAGGATGTGGCTCAACGAATCCCTCGCCAGCGGCATGGCTCCCTACTATCACTTCGTCGGCTCTGAGGATGGCTTTGGCGAAGACCGTCGATGGCAGAAGGTGGGCCTCGATTATTTTCAGTGGACTGCCCAGCACGACGCACACTTCACGACCCGCCGTTCCATTGCCAACATCGGAGTGGTAATAGGACAAAGCACGCAGTTGCTCTACCCCGGCCCCGCCACAGTGCGCTCCCATGCCTATATGCACGAGACCACACAAGGCATCTACGATGCGCTCCTCCACGGTCGTTTCGCATTTGACTTCGTACACGAAGATCGGCTGGAGCCGGAACGCCTCAGTAAGTATCGCGTGATCGTCCTGCCCAATATCGCCATGTTGAGCGACCGCCAGTGCAAACAGATTACAGAGTACGTGCAGTCCGGTGGATCGATCATGGCCAGCTTCGAGACCAGCCTTTACGATCAGAACCTTACCCAGCGGGAAAATTTCGGTCTCGCCGATTTACTCGGCATCCATAGGGCTGGAGAGGTGATCGGCACAAATGGCAATCCGTACTACGCGCGCATTGAAGCACCGAATGCGGCCACAGCTCACCCCATCCTTGAGGGCTTCACGACTACCAACTGGCTCCCCGGCGCGCAGAATCGCATGCCTCTTAAGCCTGTGCAGGACCCCTTGCTTACGGTCGTCCCTGGATTCGTGCGCTATCCGCCAGAGTTGGCCTACCCTCCGGTCCCGAAGACGGATGAGCCGGCCGTGGTCCTGCGCGAATCGGGCTCCAGCCGTATCGTCTACTTTCCCGGAGATATCGAACGCACCTACTGGCTTACTGGCCACGGTGACCTGCTGCGCCTGCTCGACAACACGCTACGCTGGATCACACACGACGAGCGCGTTGTTCAGATTGAAGGCGAGGGTTTCATCGAAATATTCTGTTGGGAAACGGCCGCTGGATATGCCGTGCACCTGCTCAACTACACCAACCCCAATGCCCATCATGGATGGATGCAGTCGACCTACCGGTTGGGCCCACAAGCGATAGAGTTGAAACTACCGCAGGATGTAAGGGTGAAATCTGTTGAGATCTTGCAGGGTGGAAAGAATCTGCCTTTCCACTTGGAGAATCAGACGTTGCAGTTCACCATACCGAGCGTCGGAGACTATGAAGTCGCAGCCATTACTATCGCTTAAAGTGACACCATTGCTATCCTATGGTGCTTTTGAAATTTCACCTTCGGCATCGGCTAGTGATGCGGCTTGCGATGGAGGGCGCACACAGAAACCGTCGCAAGGGTGGGCGGATTACGACGCTTCCATTGCTTGGGAAGATTGACAGATGCCGTTGATCGCCCTACATCGAAGGCTGGGGCTTGACCTGTTCTATCTTGCCGAGCAAGAAGATATAGCTGCTGATTCCCAGCAAGAGGTAGATTGCCGAAATGCCAAACGCCCAGGCATAGGACCTGGTTGCAGCGACTACATACCCGGTGACGATGGGGGCGGCGATTCCTGATATCTGGTTGGAGAGATTGACGATTCCACCTACAGTTCCGACGCTCCCGCGTGGCGCGATCATCGACGGGATGGACCATCCGATAGGCGCGGCTGCGGAAAGTCCGCCAATCGATAGGCTGATCCAGAACAGGGCTTGTGGCGCGGTGTGAGCGTGCGCCGCACCCAGAATGCCAAGACCGAAAGTCGTTCCCGAGACGAGAACGGTTTTGCGTACCCGGCTTGCGTCCCATCCGCGCTGGATGAGTGCATCCGCTCCCAGCCCGGCTGCCAGGTCGGCGACGGTTGCGAATAGCCAGGGCACGCTGGTGTAGAGAAATGAGTGCAGCAGGTCGATGTGGAGCGCGGCCGAGAGATAGCTGGGAAGCCAGGTGAGGAGGAGATAGAAGACATAGTTATAGGACCCAAAGCCAATCGCCAGCCCGAGGACTTTCCGCTGACGCAGCAGATATCCCAACGACGCCTTGGCCGGCTCGGCATCTTGCGAGGTGGGGTGGTGCGCGTCCCCGCGGATGTATTGCCGCTCAATTTCGCTCAACGCTGGATCATCGTCGGGATCGCGATAGATTTTTGAGAACAGCGCGAAGTACAACAAGCTGACCAGCCCGGTGATGGCGAAGCTCCAGCGCCAGCCAAACTTTAGCAGAAGCACGCCGATGACGGGAATGCCAATGGCAGAAGCGAATTTTGCCGCGGCGTCAAAGATGGCGGTCGCGAAACTTCTTTCCCTTGAAGGAAACCAGAGGCCTATAGCCTTGGCGTTCGCCGGGAACGTAGGCGCCTCGCCGACACCTAGAACGAGGCGTGCTGCAAAGAAGCCGTGAATGCCCGGTGTCAACGCGGCGGCGAACGAGGCGACGCTCCACAGCAGAGTGCTGATGCGCCCCACGCGCCGCACGCCGAAACGGTCGAGCAGCACGCCGACCGGCAACTGGCACATGGCATAGGTCCAGTTGTAGGCACCGGATAAGTAGCCAAACGTGATGTTGGAGATACCGAACGTGGTGTAGAGTGCTGCATGGGAGACGGAGAGATTGACCCGGTCGAAGTAGTTGACAAGAACTCCAAGACCGAGCAGCCACGCGATGCCCCAACGGCGCCGTGGCACGCGTTCGAGACGAGACGAATTAGCCAGAGTTGTCAGATTCTGTCCTGGATTTCCAGTTGAGTGGAAGGGATTGCCGTCGAAGAATTCCGTGGGCGAATTCGTCTGTCATGCGGAGTATACGAAATTCAGACTGCGTGGTCACCGTCCTGGCCTCCCGTCAGCGAAATAGCCTGGGTTCAAACATCTCCTGATCACGTGCTACTCTCTACACCATTGAAGGACTGACCTGAATAATCAGGGCAGGAACCAGGGTGTTATGAAAGCGTTGCTTTTGTCGAAGTACAACCATTTAGAAATGACAGACCTGCCCGCTCCGATCCCGGATGTGGATGAAATCCTTATACAGGTCTCGGCCTGCGGCATCTGCGGCAGCGATGTGCATGGTTACGATGGCTCTACGGGACGGCGTATCCCGCCGATTGTTATGGGGCATGAGGCTGCTGGGACCGTGGTCGCGGTCGGCTCTGAGGTGAATACCTTCAGGCCGGGTGATCGCGTGACCTTCGACTCGACCGTCTACTGCGGCAAGTGCGAATACTGTCTGAAGGGCGAGGTGAACCTCTGCAATCAGCGACAGGTCATCGGCGTTTCGTGCAAGGAGTTCCGCCGGCCCGGCGCTTTTGCCGAGTTGCTTGCAGTTCCCGCGCGCATTGCGTATCGGTTGCCGGACAGCTTTTCCTTTCCGCAGGCGGCGATGCTGGAAGCTGTTTCCGTGGCGCTTCACGGTGTTGCGGTAGCGGAGATGAAGGGCGGCGAGACGGTCCTTGTGATTGGTGCCGGGATGATCGGCTTGCTGCTTCTCCAGGCTGCTCGTGCCGCTGGGTGTTCGCGCATTTTTATCTCCGACCTGGATGCTACGCGGCTGGCGTTGGCGGAGAAGCTCGGCGCCGATCGAACGATTCTGGCCTCCGGCGCTGATCTGACCGAAGAGATACTCGACGAAACCGGCGGCAAAGGCGTCGACATCGTGCTAGAAGCTGTGGGCCTGGAGGAGACGATCGTGGCGGCCATTGATTGCGTCCGTAAGGGTGGAACGGTATCGCTGGTGGGGAACATCTCGCCGCAGATTATGCTTCCGCTGCAAAAAGTGGTGTCTCGGCAGATCCGTCTACAAGGATCATGCGCCTCGGCTGGCGAATACCAACAGGCGATCGAACTGATCGCGAGTGGAACGATCAAGGTGGATTTGTTGATCACTGCGGTCGCACCGCTGAGCGACGGACCAGCATGGTTCGAGCGTCTGCACGCGCGTGAACCGAACCTGATGAAGATCGTGCTCGATCCCAGGATCGCGTCTTCGGCTGAGCCTGGAGGTTGCGAGCGATGACGCAGGGACTTTTCGATCTTACCGGGCAGGTTGCGCTGGTCACTGGAACCAGCAGAGGGCTCGGGCAGTATCTTGCGCGTGCGCTGGCCAAGGCAGGCGCCGACCTCATCGTGACCAGCCGCCGCAAGGATGACCTGCGTCCGTTCGTGGATGAGATCGAGGCGCTGGGCCGGCAGGCTGTTCCGCTGGAGTTGGATGTGCGCGAGCAGCGCAGCATCGAAGCCATGGCTGAGTTCGCGGAGGCCAGCTTCGGTCGTATCGACATCCTCGTCAACAACGCCGGTTGCAATGTGCGTAAGCCCGCGTTTGACGTGACGTGGGACGATTGGAACCTGGTTCTCGACACCAATCTTCGCGGCAGCTTTTTTGTCGCTCAACAGATTGCGAAGCGCATGGCACCGCGTGGTTACGGGCGCATCGTGAACATTGGTTCGGTGACGAGCGTCTTCGGGTATGCGGGACTCGCGCCCTATGGAGCAAGCCGCGGTGGCATCCGCCAGCTAACTATGAGCCTTGCCGACGACTGGGGAAAGCATGGCATCACCGTGAACTGCCTCGCGCCAGGATGGTTTCAGACCGCGCAGAATAAGGTTCTCTACGAGGACAAGGAATGGGTCGAAACCCTGGTCGATCGCATCCCCCTCAAGCGGCCCGGAGCGCCCAACGATCTCGACGGTGCCGTCGTCTTTCTCGCCTCCGAATCGAGTCGGTACATCACCGGCCAGACGCTGCTGGTCGACGGCGGCATCTCCACGGGTTCGATGCGCGCAACCGTTGTACCCAAGACTGAGGAACCGCACTAGAAGTTGGCAGAGCAGATAAATCCATGAGGAACATAATGAAGTTCATTCCGTTACGCATCACGTTGCCGCTGGTCGCCCTGGTTGCATCCGGCCTGCTTGTTTCCGCAGCCGCTCAAACCGCCGTCGATAACAACTCCGCGGGACGATTGAAGGTTTACTTCGTCGACGTCGAGGGCGGTCAGTCAACACTCTTCGTAACGCCTGCGGGCCAATCGCTGTTAGTCGATACAGGTTGGCCGGACAATGACAACCGGGATGCAAACCGCATCGTTGCGGTAGCCAGGCAGGCCGGGCTTTCGAAGATTGACTATGTGCTGCTTACGCACTATCACGTCGACCACGTCGGCGGACTGCCACAACTGGTAGCCCTTATTCCAGTCGGCACCTTCATCGATCACGGCCCTAACCGCGAGCTCGATCACGGCGTGACCGAACACGGCTACGCAGAGTATCAAAAGGTACTCGCCGGCGGAACATCGAGGCGAATCCTTGCTCAACCGGGTGATGTTCTTCCAATCCAGGGAATGACCGCGCGGGTAATCAGCGCCGATGGCTCATTGATTGCGAACCCCCTGCCCGGCGCCGGCGCCCCGAATCCGTTCTGCAAGATCTCCGAGACGCGTCCGGCGGATCAGACCGAGAACTCGCGCTCGCTTGGCATTGAGATCACCTTCGGCAAGCTGAGGATTCTCGATCTCGGCGATCTCACCTGGGATAAGGAGATGCAGCTGATGTGCCCGAACGACAAACTTGGGCGCGTGGACATTTACATCGTCTCGCATCATGGGTGGTATCAGAGTTCGAGTCCGGCGTTAGTGGATGCCCTTCACGCGCGCGTTGCCATCATGGACAACGGTGCGAAGAAGGGCGGCTCCATCCCAACTCTCGATACCATCTCGAAAGCTCCAGGTCTGGAGGCGCTCTGGCAGGTTCACTTTTCCGAGGAGGGTGGTTCAGCGCACAATACGAGCGAGCGGTACATCGCGAATATCCAGGGTCCAGACGAAGGCCACTTCCTGGAATTGAGTGCGTCGAAAGACGGCAGCTTCGAGGTCTTAAATTCGCGGACGAATTTCGTGCAGAAGTATCCGAGTCTCCGCTAACGGTTGTGGCGTACCGACCGTTTTCCGTTTACTCTTCGGTGTGTTCCAAAGGTGCTGATTGTTGTATGGCCACCATCGACAGCTCCGACCCACATTCACTGCCCAGGCGAAGGAGAACTGCCGTTGCGCCGCACCCTGCTACTGCCACTGGTCTTCGTCACCTATAGCCTGGCTTATCTTGACCGCGCCAACTTCGGCTTTGGCGCGGCTGCCGGACTTGCGACCACGCTCGGGATCAACGAGCAGCGCACGGCTCTGCTGGGCGCCCTTTTCTTCCTCGGTTACTTTCTTTGCCAGATCCCGGGTATGCTTCTGGCGCGGCGTGTGAGTTCTACACGTCTCGTGTTCATCGCACTGCTCACCTGGGGATGTCTCGCCACCCTGACAGGCGTCATCCGCAATTTTCTTTGGCTGTGCGCCGACCGTTTTCTGCTCGGCGTCGCCGAGAGCATCATCTTTCCCGCGCTTCTGTTACTGCTCACGCACTGGTTCACTCGATCTGAGCGCTCTCGCGCCAACAGCATCCTGATGCTCGGCAATCCCACCACCGTCCTCTGGATGTCGCTCGTCACGGGCTATCTTATCCAACAATTCGGCTGGCAGCGTACCTTCATCGTGGAAGGCTTGCCTGCAGTCTTGTGGGCCTTTGTCTGGATTGTCTTCGTCCGCGATCAGCCAGCGCAGGCAAGCTGGATGCCACGGGAAGAAGTCCGGCAACTTGAAGCCTCCATTGCCGCTCAACAGCCGCCCGTCCCCGGACGTGACCAGGAAACAAGCCTTCTTCGGGTGCTGCTTAGCAAGAATTGCCTTATGCTCTCCGCGCAATATTTCTGGTGGAGCGTTGGTATCTACGGCTTCGTCCTGTGGCTGCCCACCATCGTTCGCCACGGTGCATCGCTCTCCATGGGCAGGACCGGCCTGCTATCCGCGCTGCCGTATGTCTTTGCGATTCTCTTCCTGATTATCGTCGGCCAGCTATCCGACCGCACCATGCGCCGCAAAGAATTCGTGTGGCCCTGCATGTTGATCGCAGGCATCGCCATGATGGGATCGTTCCTCTTCGGCGGCAAGAGTTTCACTCTAGCGTTCGCTTGTATGGTGGTGGCCTGCGGAGCGATGTACGCATCGTACGGCCCCTTCTTCGCCATGGTCCCCGAGCGCACCCCGCCCGCAATGGCAGGCGAGGTCTTCGCCATGATTAACAGCAGCGGCGCTCTCGGCGCCTTTGTCGGATCCTACCTGGTTGGCCTCCTGCAGGCCCTCACGCACAGCTCTCAGGCATCCTACCTCTTCATGGCGCTCTCGTTTCTCATCGCCGCGCTGATCACGTTAGCGCTTCCCACACAGGTCGCCTCCGCTACGATGGAGACGAGCCATGCCTGAACCTTTCACACTGCCGAGCATTCTCGACTCGCCGTCCGATCTTTTTTCCTCGGCCACCACGCATGCGCGTGGTCCGGAAGGTCATCTACCCATCACCGCCGAGATGCTTCTCACTGCGCCTTCCGGCAATCTGTTCGGCCTCTCGCAAAATGCGGGCATGGGTTGGGAGCCGCAGCGGCTCCTCGACCCCGAATTCCTCATCCTCAGCACCCACGGTGGCCTGCGCGCGGCGGACGGCACGCCAATCGCGCTGGGCTTCCACACCGGACACTGGGAAGTCGGTCTGCTGGTTGCCGAAGCCGCGCGCGAATTCCGCAAGTTGCATGCCACGCCCTTTGCCGGAGCCGTCACTGACCCTTGCGACGGCCGCACCCAAGGGACCGCCGGCATGCTCGATTCGCTGCCTTACCGTAACGATGCGGCCGTGGTTCTTCGTCGCCTGATGCGCTCGCTGCCCACGCGTAGCGGAGTGCTTGGCATCGCTACCTGCGACAAGGGCCTTCCGGCAATGATGATGGCGCTCGCTGGCTCCGGCGCCTATCCTTCGATCCTTGTGCCCGGGGGCGTAACGCTCCTTCCCGACGGCGATGAATCTCACCCTTCAGAAGATGCAGGTCGCGTGCAAAGCATCGGCGCTCGCTTCTCGCAAAAGGAAATAACGCTTGAGTACGCTGCCGACGTGGGTTGCCGGGCGTGCGCCTCTCCTGGCGGCGGTTGCCAGTTCCTCGGCACCGCCGCCACCTCCCAGGTAGTCGCAGAAGCTCTCGGCCTCGCTCTGCCACACGCCGCACTGGCGCCCTCCGGTCAGCCCCTTTGGCTCAACGCCGCAGCCCGCTCCGCACGCGCATTGCTTCGTCTCAGTCAACTCGGCCTGGGCACGCGGGACATTCTCACCGACGCCGCGCTCCGCAACGCCATGGTTTTGCACGCAGCCTTCGGCGGCTCTACAAACCTGCTCCTTCACATCCCGGCAATCGCCCACGCTGCCGGTCTTCGCCGGCCCACGGTCGCCGACTGGACGCACATCAACCGCGAAGTCCCGCGGCTGGTTGATGCGCTTCCGAACGGGCCACGCAACTTCGCCACCGCCCAGGTCTTCCTCGCCGGAGCCGTGCCAGAAGTGATGCTGCACCTCCGCCGCGCCGGCCTGCTCGACACCCGCGTCACCACCGTAACCGGAGATACGCTCGATGCCTCGCTCGACTGGTGGGAAGCGAGCGAACGCCGAGCAAGCCTGCGCGATCGCCTTCACACCCTCGACGGCATTGACGCCGGCGATGTGATCTTCTCGCCCGATCGTGCGAGGGCAAACGGGCTGACACCAACCGTCTGTTTCCCTGTCGGCAACCTTGCTCCGGAAGGCAGCGTGATCAAAAGCACCTCCATCGACCCCAGCCTGGTGGACGCGTCCAACACCTATCGTCATGTCGGACCTGCGCGCGTCTTCACCACGGAGGCCGCTGCCATCGCCGCTATCAAAAAAGGTGCGGTCGGCCAGGGCGACGTCATCGTGCTCATCTGCGGAGGGCCGCTTGGCGCCGGCATGCAGGAGATCTACCAGGTCACCTCCGCGCTCAAGGCGCTGCCCTTCTGCAAGCACGTCGCTGTCCTCACGGACGCGCGTTTCAGCGGCGTCTCCACCGGCGCCTGCATCGGCCACATCTCACCGGAAGCGTTGGCCGGCGGCCCTATCGGCCGGATTCAGGAAGGCGACATCCTCGAAATCGTCGTCGATCGCGAACGGCTCCATGGCTCGGTTAACTTCATTGGGGAGTCCAACGACAAACTTCTCAACGCCGGCGAAGCTGCTGCCCTCCTCGCAACCCGGCCGCAGCGTACCGACCTCGCACCACACCCTGCGCTTCCCGACGACACACGTCTGTGGGCCGCACTGGTGCAGGCTTCCGGCGGTGTCTGGGGCGGTTGCGTCTACGACACCGATCTCATCCTGTCCAAACTAGACAACGCTCGAAAGGAAGATGCATGAAGCTCTACAACACCACGCGAGGCATCCTCGTCACCGACAATCAGAGCCAGCATTTCGCGACACTCGGCTCCATCGTATGGGACGAAATCATCGCAGCATCCGACCTCTTCGATCGTGCGCAGAAAGCTCTCTCAGGACCATCGGTAACGCCGCCTGCCGCGAGCGAAATCCTCGCACCGATCGGCACACAGGAAGTCTGGGCTGCCGGCGTCACCTATTACCGCAGCCGCAGCGCGCGGATTGAGGAGTCCAAAGACGCCGGCGGAGGCACTTTCTATGACCGTGTCTACTCTGCCGACCGCCCCGAACTTTTCTTCAAAGCTACCGCGCGCCGCGTCATCGGCAACGATGGCAACATCCGCATCCGCACCGACGCGACATGGTCCGTCCCCGAACCTGAGCTCACGCTCGTCATCAATCCACGCGCCGAGATTGTCGGGTATACCATCGGCAACGACATGAGCTCGCGTGACATTGAGGGCGAGAATCCGCTCTATCTTCCGCAGGCAAAGGTCTACGACGGCTCCTGCGCACTTGGCCCCTGCGTCCTGCTCGCCGACGTACCGTTGCCTAAGGCCACCACCATCAGCATCAGCATCAAGCGCGAGGGGAGCGTTGCCTTTGCTGGCTCAACCTCCATTGCCGAGATCAAGCGTGAATTCAGTGAACTCGTCAGCTACCTGTTCCGCGACAACACCTTCCCGACCGGGGCCTGCCTCATGACCGGTACGGGCGTTGTTCCCGAAGACGATTTCACCCTCGCGCATGGCGATGTCGTGGCCATCGTTATCGATGGTATCGGCACGCTCAGCAATACGGTCGCCTAGCAACGGGCAGAGGGTAGGGCCGCTAGACACTAATCTTTCGCCTCAGAGCTCCAAGCGCCGTTCCAGAGCCGCAGAATCTTCAGCGGGTTCGCACTCCTGAGCGCATCCGGAAGCGCCGACTCCGGCAAGCCCTGGTAGGCCACCGGCCGGGCAAAACGAAAGATCGCCTGGCTTCCCACTGAGGTAGAACGTCCGTCGGAGGTCGCCGGGTAGGGTCCGCCATGCACCATCGCGTGGCACACTTCAACACCCGTCGGGAAGCCATTGAAGATCACGCGCCCCACCTTCGACTCCAGCACCTGCAGCAGCTCGGCATTCTCTTCCAGATCCTTCTCGGTGCCCAGGATCGTCGCCGTCAGATGCCCTTGTAGCGACTGCGCTGCCCGCAGCATGCCTTCAAAATCGTCGCAGTGAACCACCAGCGTGGTAGGCCCAAACACTTCTTCCGCAAGCGAGGGGTTCGCGAAGAATTCCGCCCCGGTCGTCTCGAGCAAAATCGGCTGAACGGAAAAACCGCCGTCGCCCGTTGCACCGCTGGCCGTCCGCAGCGTTTCGCGATGAGTCAGGGCCTTCTTGTATGCCGAGGCGATGGCTCCCGTCAGCATCGGGAACGCAACGCCGCCCTCAGTTGCACCCCTCAACCGCTCAACGAACGCTGCCGCTTCCGCCTTCGGAAGAAACACCACTCCCGGCTTGGTGCAGAACTGCCCACCCCCCAGGGTGAACGATCCATGCAAGCCTTCAGCAAGCTGCGCGCCGCGCTCCTGCAATGCCCCTGGCAGGACGAAGACCGGGTTCGTGCTTCCCATCTCCGCATACACCGGAATGGGATCGGGCCGCGCAGCGGCAAGGTCCATCAACGCACGACCGCCGCGGAACGATCCCGTGAACCCCACGGCGCGAATTCCCGGATGCTGCACCAGCGCGGACCCCACCTCATGTCCCCCGTCGAACAGCAGCGAAAACAACCCCGCAGGCAGGCCACTCGCCTGGATGGCGGCCACCACGACGCGCCCCATCAGCTCGCTGGTTCCCGGATGTGCGGGATGGGCCTTCACCACCACAGGATTTCCGGCTGCCAGCGCAGATGCCGTATCGCCCCCCGCCACCGAAAATGCCAGCGGAAAATTGCTTGCACCAAAAATCGCCACCGGCCCAAGCGGTCGCAACATGGATCGCACATCCGGCTTGGGTGGCGTGCGCGCAGGATCAGCGGTATCGATCCGCGCCATGACCCACGACCCCTCTTCCACCACGCTCGCAAACAACCGTAGTTGCCCGCTGGTGCGCGCCACCTCTCCCGTCAACCGCGGCCGAGGCAAGGCTGTCTCGCGATGTGCCTGTTCGATCAGCACCTCTCCCGAGGCGTCGATCCCATCTGCAATCGCGCGCAGGAGGCGGGCGCGCTCCTGTCCCGTGGTCGCTGCAATCGTAGCGTAGGCATCTGTCGCCGCAACCACGGCGCGATCGACGTCCGCGATCGACGCAGAGTAGAACGAGGTTTCGAGCGGACGGCCGTCGCGCGGATCATAGGCATGAAAGACACTCCCGCCAACTTCGGCGGCGACGGAACCCGCTATCAGAGAACGTCCTTGCAACCCGGGATTTGCTGGCACTTCCACACTCATGATCTGATCTCCTGCAGAACCAATGGTGACTGGTTCGATCGACGTACCCAACGCGCTTAGCTCCATGCGGCGGATTTCGCAGAACCGCCTATCGGCTCGTATCTTCGATTGAAACGCCCCATTAACTGGCTGAATCAGTGTAATTCTATCCATAAAGGTTCGCCGCTCGCCGCGACTGGTCTATGTTGCAGGAGGCTACCGGGAGTCTCCAAACCCTAAAACAGGAGCCCCAGTCGAATAGACCTCTAGGACCACGTTCGCCTGCGCCATTCGGACTGGCTGTTCGCCTCACCCCTTGGCTGGCTGTAGACCACGTTCTGTGGCCCGCAGCCACGCAAGAACAAAGCGCCTCCACTCCGTATTTTCTGCCCCCTCATCGAATGCCCCTACCGTGAATCGCAAGGCTTCAGCGGCCGGATCTCCTTCTAACCCTCGCCACCACGCAGACACAAAGAGCAGCCTCTCGCAGTCTGCCCTTTGTGTCTGCTTCTGGTTGAGCCTCATGGAACCTATGTACTCAGATGAATCCACTTCGCATTCATCTGCGCCTTGATCACCAGTTCCGCAGCAAGCAGGCACTGCGTCTGGTCCTGCGCCGTGTGGGTGCGATTCACAATATCCGCGACAAACTGGGAACCAAACGGGAGAGTCATATTGTTGCAATCGATATAGCGCGATTGCTTCTGGTCCACGATGAAAAGGTTGTTGCCTTGCTTGCTCACAGCAACGTTCGTATATTTCCGGACCTCGATGTATCCCTCGGTACCCAGAATAAAAAGGCGCCCGTCTCCCCATGTGCCAAGGCCATCCGGCGTAAACCAGTCCAAACGCACATAGCCTAAGCCGCGGTTGCCGCGCAGCACCATATCGCCGAAGTCTTGAAACCGGGGATGCTGTGGATGCGCAACGTTGGCAATCTGCGATTCCGCAATCTCGGCCTCAGTCGACCCCGTGTAGAACAGGAACTGATCCACCTGGTGCGACCCGATGTCGCACAAAATGCCGCCATACTGTTCCGGAATCCAGAACCAATCCGGTCGGCCACCCGAGCCGCCGCCTGCATCGCCATGGCCCTGCACAATTTGGTGCGGCGCAATATTGATCGTCTGGATCACGCGACCGATCGCCCCGGCTTGCACCAGTTCGCCCGCCTTCACCGCGGCCTTCACCTCCAGCCGCTCGCTGTACATGATCGCGTAAATGCGCTTGGTTTCCGCAATCGTCTGGCGTACGGCTGCCAGTTGCTCCAGCGTCGTAATGCCCGGCTTGTCGCTCAGAAAGTCTTTGCCGGCCTTCATCACCCGCACACCCAGTGGAGCGCGCTCATTCGCAATCTGCGAACTCAGCACCAGTTGGATCGACTTGTCGTTGACAATCTTATCCTGCGTGGCGACGATCTTCACGTCCGGGAATCGCTTTTTGAAAATCTCCAGCTTGTCCGGTTCACCGGCCCACGCACTCACCAGCACGCCACCGCCCCGCTGCACGGCGCCGATCATGCCATAGATATGGTCATGGCTCATCCCGCACACGCTGAACTTGATGGAGTACTTCGGCTTCTCGTCTGCCGTCGCCTGCACCACCTCATGCACAATGTGCTCGCCCGACTGGCCAGCCGCAGCACCCGCTTCCGGAGCTATCGACAATAATCCAGCTGCTCCCACACCCCGCAAAAACGATCGCCGGTTCACCTCTCCAACCATCACGCCTCCTCTTGCAACTCGCGCCAGTCTACGCCCAAGGCGAACCTCTGCAAAGAGTTGGTTGCCTTGTGCTGGGCCTGCTTGGGATGGAGGTACGGTCATGGTACGTGGGCACTGGCACTGATCGCCGCGTTCCAACGGGTCCGGCCCCATGATGAGAACTTGGTCGCCTTTCAGCCGGCTTCTCGTTATCCTTCCCCGGCAGGCGGGTGCGTCCCCCGATCCGGCTTTATGGAGTTATCGATTGGCGATATCAGGCCAATGCACTCATTGGCCATGGTTTGTTGGCCGAATCGGGAACAGATTCCAGAAAACGCTCTCTTCGTCCGTTTGGTACCATCCTCTAGAAACAGTCTGTAGAACCAGGTCCACGACGGCAAACCATTCGGCTTTTGGGTCTTTGTCCTGCGTTCTGTGCTCGCACATCCTCAGGAGCATGTAATCGGACGTGAGCCAATTTCTGCCGTTTATTGTCTAAGCCAATTCTTTCTAAATCTGATGAAACATTCTCCTGGTGAAGGCACGTACCTTAGATTTAGCCCAACCAGTCAACCCCAAGGGGAAAGTACGGCATGAATATGAAAGCGATCAGGAGAGTTTTTGTATCGGCATTACCCAATGAGGCAGTCGTCTATATGGTGGCATTCGCAGCCGGGGCGAGGATCTCGTGAAGCGAAGGGATTTTGTACGGCTTGGATGGGCCACCATGATCGCAACCGGGACAGGCAAGTTGCGGCCCGCGTTGGGGGAGTCGCCACAGCACCAGATGATGCGATTGGAACCGAAGGCCACCGGCCGGCCGGCGGATTTCACCCTCCAAATCGCGCCCATGATGGTCGAGCTAGCCCCGCAGGTTGTCATCAGCACAATCGGCTACAACAATAAAGTTCCCGGTCCCCTCCTACGGACGCGAGAGGGCCGGTCTGTCACGGTTGAGGTTGTGAACGACACAGACGTTCCGGAGTACGTGCATTGGCATGGCCTGTTCGTTCCGTCGGAAGTCGATGGAGTGGAGGAAGAAGGCACTCCTCCGGTGCCGCCCCACGGCATCCGGCGCTATCAATTCGTGGCCAAGCCTGCGGGCTCGCGATGGTATCACTCGCACACCGCAGCCATGATGGATCTGCATCGGGGCTCCTATACCGGCCAGTTCGGTTTTTTTATGATCGATCCCGCGAATGACCCTGGACGGTACGACCAGGAAGTCTTTCTGGCGCTGCGTGAATGGCAATACTTTCTGTCTACGATGGATCAGGACGAGATGGCGGCGGATCCCAGGGAGCCGACGCCGGAAAGACCCGCCACTCCAGGCCTGCGACCCAACGGACTCGAAGTCAGCGCTCCTCTTTATTCGATTAACGACAAAATGCTCGGAGCGGGGGAACCCCTCCGCGTGCAGCCGGGTCAGCGCGTCCTGATGCACCTGCTCAACGCCAGCGCTGCCCAAATTCATCGCGTGGCTTTACCCGGCCACAAGTTTCAGGTGATCGCTCTCGACGGCAATCCAGTGCCGGCGCCTCAGGCGGTCGAGGTGATTGAGATCGCCCCCGGCGAGCGCGTGGATGCGATCGTGGAGATGAATAATCCGGGCGTCTGGATTTTAGGGGAGATCCGCAATGCCGCGCGGCAATCCGGCATGGGCATTGTGGTCGAGTACGCCAATCAACAGCAGCGCGCTCTATGGACTCCTCCTCCGAGGTCGCGCTGGGACTACACAATCTTTGGCACGGCCGCGCCGCATCCTGCGCCAGACCAGACCATCGACATGGTCTTTGAAAAAGTGCCTGGCGGACCCAACGGCATCAATCACTGGCTCGTCAACGGCAAGGAATATCCGCATGAACGGGAGTTCGTGCTGCGGGAGGGAGGGCGCTACCGGCTGGTGTTTCACAATCGAAGCGACGATTCTCACCCCCTGCATATCCACCGGCACCTGTTCGAACTCGTCGAAATCAACGGCAAGCCGACCGCCGGCATCAAAAAGGATACGGTGATCGTTCCCGCATTTGGGCGCGCCACGGTGGATCTGGTCGCCGATCAGCCCGGCCTGACGCTGTTTCACTGCCATATCCAGCAGCACATGGACTTTGGTTTCATGGCGCTGTTTCGCTACGCCTAAGGTAACGCCTCGCTGGACCACCGGTCATCACGAATCGATAACGCGTTCGCTTAGGGAAAGCCGCGTTGTCCTTGGTGGTCTCACATTTTTGTCTCGCGCTGATGGCGTGAACGATCTGCCGAGAAGTGGACTGCGCTTTTTCACACATTTGTCATGCAAGCGCAATGTTAAAAAGCTACAAACGGAACGCTGTAGCAACCATCCAACCACGAGTTTGAATAGGAGAAATTGCATGGAGACGATCCGTAGAAGCTTTCGAGCGGCGGTGCTCATAGGAGCGGCTGCCTCGGTGTTGGTATTTGCAGTTGGGGCCAAGGCACAGAACGAAAATTCGAAGGACAATCATTGGTCGAACGGCAAGGGCTGGTCAAGCGGCAATTGGGTGCCGAACGACAATCCGTGGCCGTACAACAAGGTGCAAGGCTCTCCGGTGTTGGCGGTGGTGGGCGACGTTGCCTGCCAGCCGGGCGAGGAAGAGAGTGGTGAGAAGGCGGGCGAAAACTGCAGCGGCGACACCGCCCAGAATCTGCTCGCATCCCAGGCGGCCACTGCGCAACAGATCGAGAATATGAAACCGGACATCGTCGCCCTCGTCGGAGATGAGCAATACCAGGTAGGCCAATATTCCGACTTTGAGAACTCCTACGAGACGACGTATGGCGCTTTCAAACTGATTACGCGGCCTGCGCCTGGCAACCACGAGTTTTATACCGAACACGGCGCGATCGGCGTTGCCGGCTACGGCTACTTCTCCTACTTCAACGGCGTCCAGCACAATACCGATGGAACCGTCATGACCGCTACGATCGCCGACAACCCTGAGACTGGCGGTACCTTCACGCAACCCGTTCCGCATTCTGATGGACAGGCCGGGCACTTTGCGCAGTCGGGCGGACTCGGAACCAACAGCACCGGCGGCCAAGTCGGTGTCGGAGACGGCTGGTACTCCTATAATCTGGGCTCGTGGCATCTTATCTCGCTCAATATAGAGTGCGAGACACAGCCCGGCGGGTGCACCGGCTCCTGGTTTGCTTCTGAACTCGAATGGCTCAAAAACGATCTCGCGGCGAATCATTCCGCGTGCACACTCGCCTACTGGCACCAACCCGTGTTCAGCCCTACCAACGGCATCGCCGCACCCGAGGGCCCGACCGCTCAGCAATTTTGGCAGGTCCTCTACCAGTACGGAGCCGACCTGGTGCTGAACGGACACGACCATCTCTATGGCCGCTACCGCCCGCTTGACCCCTCCGGGAAATACGATCCAAAGAAGGGCATACGCGAATTCGTCGTAGGCACCGGTGGCGAGACACTCGATCCAGTCGTCACAACCACTGTGACGTCCGGTGCAGGCGAAACAAACATGGAGGATCCTAGCGGCAACCCGAACTTCAACGCAGAGAATCTCGAAGCAGGAACTGGAGAATTCTGGGGCGTGATGGGCCTGACGCTCAATGAGAACGGCTACGCATGGGATTTCGAGTCGGCACTGAAGGACCCTGCACAGAAAACCGGACCGGCTTCGTTCAGCGACAAGGGCGTCGGAAGCTGCCACGGTCGAATCGACAGGTAGCGACCGGATCGTCTTCGCCACGTTCGGCTTAACCTTGCTTCAGTATGCGTTCCCCCTTCGCAAGAAATCGCGAAGGGGGAATTTCTTTCGCCTGGCTCTCAGTTCCTGCTCAGGGCCGTTCCTCATCCGCGCATCTTTGCCGGCGCTAGTCATTTTTCTTACTCGGATGAGGAACGTAGCGGTGCGTGTGGACTGCAGTTGTGCGTCACCGTAGGTGTTCCTTACTCGTAAAAGCCTCGACCGGCCTGCCGCAATAAACGCGACAGGCCGGTCCCAGGGTTAGGGGTTGCAGAGAGCGCTAGAAGTCAAGACGCAGCGCCACCTGGCCGGTGCGGTTGCCAGCACTCTCCGCCGTCTGCGCAGTGGTCAGCGCGCCAAAGGAGTTTGGGCTGCTGATGTCCGTTTGCGGAGGTGCGTAGTTCGTGTGGTTCAGCACGTTGGTGAAGGTCGATTCAAAGCGAAGGTTGATATTTCTGTAAATCGGTATCACCTTGGCCAGCCCAGCGGCGACCGCGATCGTGCCCGGTCCCTCCAGGCTTCCGACCGATGCGTTACCGACCCGACCCGCACCCACTGGTGGCGGTGCGAATGCCGCAATGTTGAAATAGTTGGCATTCGTGCGGTGGGCCGGAATCGGATTCCCGATCCGGTCGGGACGAACCACAGAGATGCCTGCGGCAGCTGGATTCGTGTTGGTCCGGTCATTGGCCACACTCATCGTGGGAGTGAGCCATGGGCCCGATTCCAGCAGAGTGATCGTATTCACGTTCCATCCTCCCAGAATGTAATCCATCACAGCTGAGTGGCTGGACCACTGGCGCCCGCGGCCGTAGGGCAACTCGTACGTACCAGCCAGGAGGAACCGGTTGCGTCGCGTACCTACCACGTTGCCGCGGTTGGCCTTGATATCGAAGCGGTCTTCGTCAGCAAGTCCATAGCGGGTCTCACCCTGGAAGGCCGTCGGCGCATCTCCCTGCGCGTCGCTGAGGTCATGCGCCCAGGTGTAGTTGGCCTGATAAGACAGCCCTCTTCCCATTCTGTGCGTTGCCTGTAGCTGTAGCGCCTCATAGTTCTGATGACCGAGGTTTGCCGTTTGGAAGATCGTGCCCCAGTTCGGAAACGGTATCGGATTGGGATTGGGCTGTCCTACGGGCACCGTTGTGGGCATTGGCTGATTGATATTGGCGGTGACGTTCAGACGATAGGAATCCATACCGACATAGCTGGCGCGCAGGGCCGTGTTGGAGGTAAGTTCCCGTTCAACCGTAACGTTCCACTGCGCCGACTGCGCGTCACGATAGCGTGGGTCAGTAGCCTGCTCCAATTCGCCGCCGCCAATCTGGGCCTGTCCCGCAACGCCCGGAGGCGCAACCTGCGGGAAGGCGAACGACGGCGCGCCGGCTGCGTTGATGTTGGTGTAGGTATAGACGGAGGCCTGTGGATTGCTCTCATTGTTGTTCTGAAGTTGGCCCAGGGCGGTTACGGTGAAGATGCCAAAGCCGGCGCGAACAACCGTTCTGTCGTTGCCAAACGGACGGTAAGCAATGCTGATGCGAGGATCAAAGTTCCGCAGGTAGGTCTGCCTCAGACCTGGCGGTAGACCTTCCTGTTGATTGGACACGACGCTCGTGCAGGGAAGGGCGCTCGACGGTGCGTATCCCGGATCCGCAGTCGCGGTGTGTCCAGGAATCGACGCATTGCAGGCGTTGAACGACTGCAGGAAGGCAAGCACCGGGCCGCCCAACTTGTTGTACAGCTGATCGTTGACGATGATGGAGTTCGTTTTGGGATCGAAGTTGGCCTGAATGCCATTGACGTCGACGAAGGGGGGAAGCAGTTCCCAGCGCAGACCATAATTGACCGTGAGCCGCTGATTCACCTGCCATTCATCCTGTGCATAGAAACCATACTGGCGACCTCCCGCATCATCTTTGGGTCCGGTCACAGCAAAATACGTTGTATTCGGGAGCCCCAACAGAAGATCGCCAAAGGAGCTTCCCGTGAAGATGTTCTGGTTGAAGGAGATCAAACCGTAATCGTCAGAAGGTGTCTCGATCTCCGGCACCTGGAATCTCACCCAGCGGATATCCACACCACCGCGCACGGTATGTCGCCCGCGGGTCCAGGTAAGGTTGTCCGCCAACTCATAGGTGCTGGATACCGTGGGTCCTACATGGTCTCGACCGATGGGCGTGAAGCTGGTGCCGTCGTTGAAGAAAATGCTGGGAAAACCCCCATCCGTTGGATGGTTGGAAACGTTGATTCCCTGAAGTCCCAGCTGCGCGATCGCTTGTGCGCCCTCGATCGGGAAATCCGGCGAGAGAATCGTGTGCGTAAATCCGAAGCGAAACTCGTTGATCAACGTAGGGGTGAACTCATAGTTATGCGAGACCAGGAAGCTGCGATCATGTTCCGTATCCACATCGTTGGGCAGCAGATTATTCACCGTATTCACCAGCAGGTTCTTCCAGTTGTAACGGACGAACATCTGTTGTTTCGATGAAATGACTTGATCGATGCGGCCGTCGAAACCGTTGGTGCTGGAAGGAACCGGGACCAGCGTCTGGTAATTCAGACCTCCGCCAAGATTCGTCGCGTTGGGCAATGGATAGTAATCGTTCAGCAAGGTCAGAGACGATTGGCTGAGCGGCCCCGTGATCGTATTGTTCGCGAAGGGCTGGCCGGTAGACAGCGACCCGGTCGCCGGATTGATGATGCAAGGCTGGTCCAGTGCGCAATTCATATTGACGACAGTCCCGGTGGACGGGTGGAGAGCTGGAAACGACGAGGCGATGTCGTTGAGATTGCCAAGCCTGTCCTGCATGCTCGGCACGTCATATTGCTCCGCATCGGACGTGCTCTTGCGGTTACCTTCGTAGTCAAAGAAGAAGAAGGTCTTGTTGTGGCCATTGTAGAGATGAGGAATAGAGACGGGTCCGCCAACACTCCCCCCAAAGGTGTTGAACCGCTCCGGCGACTTTACCGAGAAGCTATACACGTTCGCGTTCAAGGCATCGTTCTGAAGATATTCAAACAGGCTGCCATGATATTGGTTCGTGCCCGGCTTCGTCGTAAACGTCACATCCGCCACCTGCGAAAATTCGGCATTATTGTCGAACCCGGTCACCTTGAGTTCGGAGATGCCTTCAGACGAGGGATACGGGTTCGAGCCCTGCGCGCCGACGGCGAGCGACACACCGCTCTGAAAGACGTTCACCGTGGAAACGCCGTCGACTGAGAATCCAACCATACCAGTTGTTGCGCCGCCAACCTCAAAGTTGCCGGAGCTGTCTTGTTGTACATCGGGCGAAGCCGCCAGAGCCGCTAACGGACTGGTCGTCGCCGCGCGAAAATTGAGCGGCAACTTGCCGATTTCGCCTGTATTCAGAGAGTGAGTCAGCGTCGCATTCTCTGTGTTGATCTCTGCCGCTGCGGCGCTGACCTGAACGGTCGTCGCCTCAGTGGCAACCTTCATGGTCAGCGCAAAGCGGAGATCCTGGCGAGCGGCGAGCGAGATGCCGTCGACAACCGTATCGGCAAATCCAGCCCGTTGACCGACGATCTTGTACTTGCCGGCATTGACGTTTTCCAGCGTATAGCCACCGGCAGCATCGGTCCTTGCCACCCGGTCTGTATTTTCATCGACGCTATGCAGCGTCACCTGCGCATCCGGGACCGCGGCGCCGGAGGCGTCCTCAACAATGCCTCGAATGCTGCCGAACGTCGACTGGCCAAAACACCTGCTCGAACACAGCACTACACCCAGGATTGCGATTACGATTCCCGCATGACGAAACCGATGGAGCACCGCACCGATGCGCGAGGTGCTGTGGTTTCGCCTGCGAGAGCTCTCAGCATCAAGAAGGCTCTGCCGCGTCTGCTGCGCCCGTAAGAGGGCGATCGCGAGGCTGTGAAGCTCTTCTGCTGAGCTTGCATAAACATTCATTTCTTTCTCCTAACCGGGATTTGTACCGGCTAGGTATAGGTAAAATCGCAACCCACAAGGGAGGCATAAATGACCGGAGAATCGGCAGCCTTTATCTACTTAAGATGGAATTCATACAACTTCCTTACGGGTCCTTTTCTATACTTTGCTGTAGGTATTTGTCGTGTCCGCTGCACATGCTCGATCATCCGCGCTCGTTCTACTTGCATCCGGATTTTTCATTCTCTTCGGCATGGTTGCGAATCATTACCTGAACCTGGCGGCCACGGTTTCGGTTTATCTATTTGTCACGTTGGCGATAGCGGACAAAGCTGGTTTTGTAGAGGCAAGTATCGTCTCTGTGGTGGCAACGCTATGTCTGGACTACTACTTCGCGCCGCCGATTTTTAGCTTTTACGTCACTCGGCCTGAGAATTGGACGGCGCTCGCTACATTTGAAGGCATTTCGTTGATGGTGAGTCGTCGCGCCCATCAAATGCATCGACACCAGCTCATGGTGGAGAGGCAAAGCAGTGCGCAAAAGGCCCTCCATGAGCTGTGCCGTGACCTGCTCCTGCTTGATTGGAAGCAATCTCCGGAGCAACAGCTATGCGTCTTAATCGAGAGGAGCTTCCCTCTCCAGGGTGTCGCGCTCTGGAACGCATATGAAGATCAGCTCTCATGCGTCGGTGAAGCCCCGAACGCCGAGGATGCCACAAAAGTCGTTTATTTCAGTGAGCGTAATTACGACGACCCCTCCAGTCACACCTCGTTTCGTGTCTTGTATTTCGGAAGTCGCGCTGTCGGCGCTTTGATGCTCTACGGACATGCAATCGATTCGTTGACGGTTAACTCGATCGCCTCCATAACGGCTATGGCGATCGAACGCACCCGGCTGCTGGCAAAAGAAATAGATATGGAGGCAGAAAGGCACTCTGAGCAGCTACGCTCCGCATTGCTCGATGGCTTAGCTCATGCTTTCAAAACGCCGCTGAGTACGATCACGGTCTCAAGTTCCGGATTGCTGGCCGCGGGAAGGCTGAGTGCACAACAAATCAGCCTCATCGCTCTCATCAATCAGGAGGCCACACGCCTTAGCCAACTGACGACCCGCCTGCTGCGCGCCTCACGATTGGAACTCTCCCGGGTCGTTCTGCATGAGAACCTCGTCGAGGTTCGAAGTTTGATTGACGGCGTGCTGGAGGAGTGCGTCTTTCATCTAAAATCCGGGAACGTCGATGTCGCCATCGCCCCAGAGATCACCAGCGTTCGATGTGACTCTGAGTTGCTTACACTGGCGCTCGTTCAAGTTGTGGACAACGCTGCAAAATACAGCCCTCAAGATTCGCGTGTGCGGATCTCTGCGGAACGCTCGGGATCACAGGCGATCCTTCGAATTCACAATGAGGGCTCGTATATACCGCCGGCGGAACGGAATATCGTGTTCACGCGTTTCTATCGCAGCCCTGCGGTGGAGCATCGGGCTCCCGGCACGGGTTTGGGTCTATCCGTTGCGAAGAAGGCCGTAGAAGCGCACGGCGGAAAGATTTCTATCGAGAGTGATGTTCGAGCCGGAACAACATTCGTTATTGCAATACCGGCGAATTCGGGACAACTATCATGACTGCATTGGGATCGCTGTTGCTTGTAGAAGACGACGAGGCGTTACGCCAGAGTCTGCGAAATACGCTTGAATCCGTAGGATTCTGCCTTGGAGAGGCGTCGTCTGGAGAAGAGGCTCTCCTCGCGCTGCAGCATCATCCATACGAGACAATCTTGCTGGATGTAAACATGCCCGGCATTGGAGGAATGGAAACCTGCCGCCGCATACGCCAAATCTATCCGCTCCTGCCGATTCTTGTGCTCACGGTAAGAGATGAAGAAAAAGACAAGGTCGAAGCATTGGATGCAGGGGCAGACGACTACATTACGAAGCCCTTTCAGTTTCTGGAACTGACCGCGCGTATGCGCTCAGCGATCCGCCGCTTCAGGGCAAGAACCGACTCTCCCGACCGTCCGATCACGATCGGCGATATCACCCTCGACGCATCAGCGCGTCGGGTCACAAAACACGGAGTAGAAGTGCGCATGACGCCGAAGGAGTTTGAGCTGCTCCACACGCTCATGCGGCACGCGGGCCGCCCCCTGGCGCATCAACGACTCTTGGTGCTTGTATGGGGTTCGGAATACGGAGGAGAGCGAGAGTATTTGCGAACCTACATGAGCCAGTTGCGACGGAAGCTGGAGGATGACCCTTCTCGTCCGGTGTACCTGCTCACGGACAGCTATGTTGGCTACCGCTTCCGTGACCCATAGAACGCTTTATGCCATTTTTATGGGTTGGCTGTTGAAATAGTTCTCGTCCGTATTACGCACAGACGAAGCAAACTTATGAATACTTTCCGCACACGTAGACCCCTGCTGATCAAAGCGAGTCAATGCACCCACGATACCTGGATCGTTACTGATCTCGGAAGACACCAGGTTCGCCCCGGGGACTGGATCATTACAGGCGAAAATCACGAGCAATATGTCGTAGACAACGCCTTCTTCCAACGCACCTTCGTGTCCACCCCGTGGGAACCAATCGAGGAAGGAAAAGAGTACGGCTGCTGAACCTTCCTGCATGCGAAGACGCAGAACCCGATTGCAGGCAATGCGACTGGCTTGTCGGTTCAGCCTTCCAGTTTAAACCGCGTCTCGGACAGCCGGAACAAGGGCCGCCACACCATCCGATTGATCGTCACCACCATCAATGCCATCACCACCGTCGAAAGCAAGAGCAGTTGGAACTGGCCATCATCGGTCGCCGAACTGATCTGTGCTCCCAACCCGACCGTCTGCATCGTTCGATTATTCAGATGGAAGTATTCGGCGATAATGCTCGCGTTCCAGGCACCACCCGACGCCGTCACCATGCCCGTGATCAGGAATGGGAATATCCCCGGCAGGATCACCGTGCGCCACCGCTGTACGACCGTGAAGTGGAATAGCTGCGCCACCTCCCTAAGATCGGATGGAATCGCCATCGCGCCGGCAATCACGTTGAACAGAATGTACCATTGAGTTCCGATCAACATCAGCAGAATGGACGCAATGCCCATCCCCCCGCCCATCCGTATAAGTGCAAGCAGGATGACAGGAAATAATGCTGTCGCTGGAACCGAAGCCGCAATCTGCGCCAGCGGTTGAGCGATACGCGCCAGACGCGGATTGAATCCGATGGCGACGCCAACAGGAATCGTCCAGCAAGCCGCGATCGCTAACGACACATTGACTCGCAGAAATGTAGCGCCGGCCCCGCGCATCACGGCCCAGAACTGCGGTTTCGATACCTCGCGTAGCAGCGCCAGCGCTTCGCTCGCGAGGTAGATCACTCCGCCGATAAAGATCGCTATCACCACCCACCGGAGCCAACCCGTGGCCGCCGACCCGGTCGCTCCTTGCGTCCGGGCGATCCGCCGGGTGCGCCTCTCCGCCAGCGAGCAATAGATCTTCTCAGACATCGGTGCGAGCGTATGCCTTCGCAGCGATTGCAGGGCACCCGAGTGCGTTAAGAGGTGCAACAGTGGCGAGCGGCTGTGCGTTCCACCTTCTACCTGCTCAAACTTGAACTTGTTGCTCCACGCGATAGCGGGCCGCCAGATCAACTGGTCGATCGCCACGATGATGCCAATCATCACCGCGAGCCCCCACACCATAGCGCGCGTGTCATTGTTGCTCGCGGCAGTCTGCAAATACGAGCCCAGGCCAGGCAGCCGAAAGTCCCGAGAGCCCAGCACAAACATCTCGCAGGCCATCAGAAAGAACCATCCCCCCGCAACCGACACCATCGAGTTCCACACCAGCCCGATCGCTCCATACGGCAACTCGAGTTGCCACAGCCGTTGCCAGCGCGAAAAGTGGCAGATCGTTGCGGCTTCGTTCAGCTCCCGCGGAATGCTTTTGATGGACGAATAGAAGCTGAATGCCATGTTCCACACTTCTCCGGTAAAGATAAGCAGGATTGCACCCATCTCTACACCTACCTGCCGCGTCGGGAAGAGCGCCACCATGGCCAGCATCACGCCCGGCAAAAAACTTAGCACCGGAATGGATTGACAAATGTCCAATCCGGCCACCATGAGCGGCTCAAGCCGTCGGCTGTGCGCGGCAACATAGCCATAACCGACAGCGAACAACAGGCTGACAACATACGCAAGGCCAATGCGCACCACCGAGTAAAACGCATAGAGCGGCAGCGCACGCGGACTCAGAGAGATCACAATCTCAGGCTCGGCATGCCCCATCCAGTAATGCGCAATCCGCACCACGCCATAAAAACACGCCAGTCCAATCGCTGCGATGCAGAGGTCCATCACCACTGGCCAGGTGCGCTTCAATGCTTGCGCGCGGGCCAGCGTCTCGCGTCCTCGAATGGAGCTCAAGCTGCCCGGGAGCCCTATCAAGCGACACTCTCCGCGCTCGATGTCTCCTGCGGGCGCCACTTCTCTGGTTGAATGAAGCAGCGTCGCGAGGCGTCGAAATCGAACAGCTGGGCGTGCCGTCCCCAACTCACAGCCGTTTCAAGCTGAAGAACCGTCTCTTCTTCCGTGAACTGTTCATCCAGCATGTCGTGAAACAGATCCTCAGAGACCGTATGGTCGCTCTTCGCTTTGATGGCTCGCACGATCTGGTCCAGCAGAAGCACTCGATTGGTCGCGGCCTCGCGGAACAGGTCTCTGCGTCCCGAGATTTCGGCATTCGCGTAATCCGTTCCCGAAGGCGTGATCACCGCCGTTCCCTCGCTCACATTCAGGAACCCCAGCAACTGCGCTGCGTCCACAATTGGCAGAAGATGATCGATCTCGAACAATAAGTCATCGGCAAGACGGTACATGTCATATCTGCCGCCATGATCCCGCACAAGTTCCAGTAGCCCAGCCACCCCGCCAGGTCGTGCATGTGGCAGCATCTGGTACTTCCGCGGAGGCCGTGCGTCGCCATGAATCGTTTGCGGCAGCTCCGGGGGCTGCGCTTCCGGCTCGGTGAGCACCTTATAGATGTAATCCACCAATTGGGAAAACGCGTCTTCCTTCCGGCTGCGAGGATGCACCAGATTTACGCAAAAGTCCGTTCGGATCCGCCCCGGGTTACGCCCCAGCACAATGATTCGATCGGCCAGCAGCACCGCCTCTTCGATGTTATGGGTTACCAGAAAGATCGCTTTTGTCGGAATCGTCTTCTTCTGCCATAGCTCCAGCAACTCGCTCCGCAGGTTCTCAGCAGTAAGCACGTCCAGTGCGGAGAACGGCTCATCCATGAACAGGACCTCGGGCTCAACCACCAGGGCTCGTGCAAAACCCACGCGCTGCCTCATGCCTCCAGAAAGCTCCTTAGGATACGCTGTCTGAAAGCCGTCAAGACCCACCGTGTCGAGGATTTTCAGGATGCGCCGTCTACGCTCCGCCTCTTCCATGCCGCGGGCTTTGAGCGGTGCTTCCACATTTTCGAGCACCGTCAGCCAGGGGAATAGAGCAAAACTCTGGAAGACAATCGATACGTTGACGTCCGCGGTCGCGACTGGCTTCTCGTGCCAGTAAACCTGCCCGGCCGACGGCACCGATAGCCCCGTCAACATTCGCAGCAGTGTCGACTTTCCCGATCCTGACGGCCCCAGCAGTGCCACAATCTGGCCCTCCACGATCTCCAGATCCATGGGTGCGATGACTTGAATGCGGTTCTCGCTTGGTTGGGCGTAATATTTTTCGACTCTTTCTGCTCGGATGATCGGAGTTTGCATCGATTTCATCCCTTCCTCAAGGCTTGACTACGCATACCGGGATCAGCGCACCAATACAACCGATAAATCATTTGTGGCGTTCCGCACAGTAATCCCTACATCCTCTCCCAGCCGCATGACATCAATGTCAATCGACGCATCACCTACCTGCAAATTAAGAATATGCATGTCTGCCAGGAACTCCGGCAGCGATGGTCGCACAAATCGAACCTGCTTCTTCTCCGCATTGATTTGTACGCCAAGACATGCCTGGCACAACAGAAAGACCGATGCGGCAGACCACGCTTGTGGCGCGCACGCGACTGGATACAGCACAGGCCCTTCCGCTGCCTCTCGCGAAAATCCGCAAAACAGCTCCGGCATCCGATGCAGGTCAAAGTACATGGCTGCGTCAAAGAGACCGGTGAAGATGCGATTCGCCTGACTCATCAATCCATACTTGGCCATGCCGTAGGCGATCAGCGCGTTGTCGTGCGGCCACAGGCTTCCATTGTGGTAGGCCATGGGATTGAATCGCACCGCGGAGCTCGAAACGGTACGCACCCCCCAGCCCGAGTACGACTCTTCGGAAAGCAGGGTGTTCGCGGTACGCCTCGCCCGCTCCGGCGTCACAATCCCTGTAAAGAGGCACTGCCCCGCATTCGAAGTCACGATACGGCAGGCGCGCTTGTTGCCATCGAGCGCCATGGCATAGATGGAAAGCTCCTCGCACCAGAACGTCTCATTGAATCGCGTTCGCAATGCAGAAGCCTTCGCGGCAAATTCCACACCGTCGTCTAAACGGCCCAACACACCCGCAAGCTTGCTCGCTGCGTTATAAGCCGCATAAGCGTACGCCTGCACCTCGGACATCGCGATCGCCCCCTGAACGGGCGTGCCGTCGGCGTGAAAGACCGCATCGTCGGCATCCTTCCAACCCTGGTGCAGGAGCCCGTCCTCGGATCGGCGCTCGTACTCGATAAAGCCATCGCCGTCGCGATCGCCGGAGGTTGCCATCCACTCCAACGCGGCTTGGATATTGGCCCAAATGCCCTCAATGAAAGGCGCGTCTGCCGTGCGCTCGTAGTAGGCCCCCGCCAGTGCAACAAACAGAGGCGTCGCGTCCACACTGCCGTAATAAAGCCCGAACGGCATCTCTTTCAACGTGGCCATCTCTCCGCTTCGCGTCTCATGCAGGATCTTCCCAGGCTCAGCATCCTGTTCCGGAATAAACTCTGTTGCTTGTGTCGACGCAAGAAAAGTCAACACGCCTTTCGCGAGATCAGGCCGCACCCAAAGGCACTCCCAGGCCGTGATCATTCCATCTCTGCCAAACGGCGTGTTGAACCACGGGATCCCCGCGTACGGGTAAGGCCCTGTGGGCAGTCCCGTAATCAGCATGTGCAGATCGGAGAGGGATCGATTGATCCACGCGTTGAACTGTCCGTTTGAGGATTGCAGCGAACAGGCCGTCGCCTTCTCTTCCGCAATCCCTGCCAGCACCGCCGTGCGCGCATCATCCAAAGGAAGAGTCGTCGTTTCGCTCCGCAGCGACCGCCGGCAGGCTATCGTGACCAGGATCGTTGCGCTCATTCTCGGTTGGAGAGAGGTAGTATACGTCGCTCGATTTCGCTCGATCCGATCCGGTCTGGGCGAAAATTCGATGGTGGTATGGCGCTCCTCCTCGTCCAACCCCGTGTACCCAAGTACGAGCCTGTCGTCAGCCCCCAAGGGCTCGTGCAGATGTCCATGCTTACCTCTTGCCATGCCACGCACTTCATAGATGTCTTTAAAATCCGCCGACACGCTCAGCGTGAGTACGGGATCAACCAGTTGCGTTGAGTAATTCTCGAGACGAATCTCTACATAGCAGACAGCATCCAACAGAAAGACTCTCTTCGATAGATGCACGGAATTTGCCGGAAGCTTTAGCCTATCTTCCTCAAATAAATCCGGATTCGTGAGGGTCACAATCAGTTGATCGTTGTCGTCTCGAACGGTGGATCCGAGAATCAGCGGCCGGAAGCCGTGGAGGTGCAGCATGAACGTCGACAGAAATCGCGTCCCATCCAGATAGAGACCTTCTTCGCCCGAGGGCGTGGGCCGCATGTCTCCAAAATGATCGAAGACCGCAAACGTGTCGCCACACTTCAGCGAGCGAATCCGTTCCGCCGAACGGTCCGCATGAACCAGAATGTGTTGAGCGTCGGTTGAGTGATGGTCCACACCTCCACGCTCAGTCATCGATTCCCCAGAGGTGTTCTTCACCATACTTCCTCCAGCTTAAGGTCTCGCTGCGGCCTTTTTGAGGCGGCCTGGATCACCTTTTCATACATCTTCAGATAATCCGCCGTCATCCTTTCCACACGAAACCTGGTCTCGAAGATCTCCCGGCATGCCTCGCGCCGCAGGCTCGATAGCTCGCCCACGCATTCGACGGCCTCATCCACACTCGACACGACGAAGCCATTCACCTCATCTTCAATTACCTCTGGAACGGAGCCGTTCCTCCATCCGATCACGGGAGTTCCGCAGGCCATCGCTTCAATCATCACCAGCCCAAAGGGTTCGGGCCAGTCAACTGGAAAGAGCAGCGCCTTCGCCTTACCCAGGAAGTCGTTCTTGGCCGGCCCACCCACTTCCCCGACGAACTCCACAAACGACGCACTCTTCTCCAGCAGAGGCTTAATATCCTGCTCGAAATAGCTACGATCCTCGTCATAGATCTTCGCTGCTATCTTCAGCGGGATCCCGGTGCGACGGGCTACTTCGATCGCGCGCTCCAATCCCTTCTCCGGAGACACACGGCCGAGGAATGCGAGGTACTCTCCGCCCTCGGGTGAAAACGTGTGCAAATCTCGCGGCAAGCCGTGATGAATGGTTCCCTGCCAGTTCGCCCCGGGTGTGGATGCTCTCTGATTGTCTGAAATAGACGCCAGTGGGACATCCCGGTACTCCTGAAGAAGATCGCACAAATCATGCGGGTGAATGTAACCATGCAGCGTCGTCAGGGTCGGATGCCCGTAGCGACGCACCAGGGGAAAATGAATATAGTCGCAATGAAAATGAATAATGTCGAACCGCGTTACTTCGCGAAAAACCAACTCCAGCATTCGCACCTGCTGCGGCAGAGTTTCGCGACAGGCCTTGTCCCTCCATAGCGCTTTTTCGCATGCCGGCACTAGTCGTGCCGCTGTCCTCGAGTCACCGCTCGCGAAGAGCGTCACCTCATGGCCCAGACGAACCAACTCTTCCGTTAGCCACGAAACAACGCGCTCCGATCCGCCATAAAGAGCGGGAGGGACACTTTCAAACAGCGGGGCTACCTGTGCAATTCTCATGGCGTTGGCCCACTATCAGTCAATCTCACTCAGCCGCAACATAGGAAGTCCATTGCGCACCTTCTGGAAGTAGCAGATTTCGACTAGCGTAGGCCAAAGCTCGATGGATGCACGAATCACCGCGATCGCATCGTCAACGATGCGCAGCAGATTATGCTGGAAAAAATCCGGCTCAAATCCGTAGAACGCCTTCTCCAGGTTGGCCGCAAAAAGACGCAGCGCATCAACGCGATCTTGGCTTTTCGCGTTCTGAGCAGCGTAGAGGGCACGGCGATGCAGGCTCGTAATCTTCTCCAGGATCTCTTCCGCGTCCTGCGATGTCACTTCTCCCGTGTACTCGAACGAGATGCCCAGTTCATCCACACTTGTGAGTGAAGACTTGATCTTTCGTTTCAGAAAATTGGCGATCTCTTCATTCAGCACTTCAGACGCCGGCGGATTTCGCATGTAGTTGCTCTTGGTGTGGTGTTGCGCAGCATCCACATGGGCCGCAACAATTCCTTCCTGCTGAATCCAGAGCCGGTAAATGTAGTCCTCAAATCGAAGCCTTGTCGGAAAGAACGGCGGCAACCCAAACGTATTGTCGTAACCGGCGACACCGCAGTCCATCCGCCAGTTCTTATTCGTCACAGCTGGCCGAAAGTTCACCAGGACATAAAGATCATTCAACTCGTCCAGGCTCACTTGCTTGTCGTCGTTCAGGAACATATCCACAAAGTCGATCGCATCGATATCGTTGGTCCCCGAACGGAAGGTCTGCGCCATCTTGACGATCGCTTCCTTGCCCACGCGCCCATGCTGCAGGATCATCGTGTTGTCTTCGACCAGTCCCTTGGTAGCGTTGGTCTCAAGGTCCATGGCCGTATCGATCAGGAAGTCGCCTTGTTCGTAGTTCTCCGGTATCTCCGCAACCTTCTTGCCCAATACATCGGAGAATGCCGACATAATGTCGAATGATTTCCTTGCGTATCCGTTCTTGCCCACCTTGTGTAGCCGTCCGCGGCTGATCTCGTCGTTTTCCAGCGATTCAGGGCTGTCCTCCATCAAGGCATACGGTCGCATGTCATCGTCGGAACTGACCATCAACCCGCCCAGGGAATACATCAGTGTGAAGTTTCTGTTGCCTCCGTAACTCGGACGAAACAGATTCTTCACCAGCGGCTCCAGACGTTTGTTTCGAAGACGCGAGTTGAGATAGCCGAGGAATTCTTCTTTTTGACGCGGCCCCACATAGAACAGATCGGAACGAGTCTTTAGCTGCTCGAGCTGTGTGAAATATTTTTCAACATTGCTGGGAGTTGAATCGTCGAACACGATCATTTGTGGAGAATGACCATTGCGCCAGAAGTGTTCATCGTAATCGTGAATCGTTTCGCTGACATCACGCAATCGGTGCGTTGGGACGACAAAGTAAGTTTCCGGATCGTTCATAAAGATGCGGGGGCCCTCTACGCGCCTTGTCTGAACCAAGCCTGGGCAGCACGTTTTGGTCTTCGGAGCCGTCCGTGGAATTGGATCAAAGAAAGCATCTGTTTAAGTGTAGGAAGCCAGACGTAAGAAAGGTGTAAGGATTTAGCTAAAAGCACATTAGACATTTCGCTGTGCTAGAAGCGATACATTCCACGCAAAGGAGCGATGCCCTTCTCTTCGCTTCTATGTTGGTTTTCGCCTTCGTGAATACCACCGTGCACCGGAACCTGTATAGAATTTCCCAGCCTTGATCTGATCCGGGGCATTTTCTCCAGCTTCCGGGAGCGCGGGGCGGATCAACAGATCAGCTATTCTCCCGGATGAGACGGGCGGTGTTTCTCACGCGAAAGTCTCTCCAATTCGGCTCCGGCAAGTAAGAATCCACCCACACCATAGACATAGCTCGCGGACGGCTTAAAGATCCCCGGTTGACCGTCGATCGGCTGAATCGAACCCAACCGCCCGTCCGCATAGATGTGGCTCAGCATGCCAGCCCACGAGCGCTCAATCACCGGAAGATATTTCTTCCGGTCGAGGATGTTCTCGTTAATTCCGTATGCGATGGCGTAAGTGAAGAAAGCGGATCCGGAGATCTCAGGAAGAGGGTAGGAGTCGGGGTCTAGCAGGCCAGAGCGCCACAAGCCATCCTTGCCTTGAATGGAAGCCACTTCCGCAGCCATATCGCGAAACTGTTGAACGAGCTCTTGCCGTCGCGGATCGGTCGCCGGCATCGTTTGCAGCACTTTAACCAGAGCGCCCATCACCCATCCATTGCCGCGCGACCAGAAGATCGGTTGTCCGTTTTTCTCCTTCCTTGTCAGGTAGCGAGCATCGCGAAAGTAAAGATGATGACTCGGGTCGTAGAGGCTTTTGGTCGTGATCGCCCACTCATGCTCCATAAACTGCCGGTATTTTGGATCGCCGGTCGCGAGGCTCATGCGTGTAAGGACCGGCGGCGCCATGAACAGCGCATCACACCACCACCACAGGTCCTTCGCGGGATCATCCGGACGCTCCACCAATCGATCGAGAATCGTCTTGGTGTCCGCGATGCGTTGGGGATCCCGTTGCGCGGGCGGATCGGCCAGATAAAGGTCGAGGTATGCCTGGCCGAGCGCCATGTCGTCAGCATGAGGAAAGCGGTCGTTCACAAGCTTCCATTGCTGTTTCGTCGCATAGTCAAAGACGGCCTGCCGATAGCGCGAATCCCCGGTGGCTACCGAAGCTGCGATCAGGCCATCATAGAGAGCAGCGAAGGTCCACTGCGAATTAAATTTCGGTTCCGCGACACGCAGCTGCCAGTCACCAACCTTCTTGATCGCTCCGCGAATGGCGGCACTCTTCAGCGCGGGCGATAGATCAGTTGCCAGCGGCCCCGGGTCATCCGGCGCATCGCCCACAGTCTCCCGCTCCACGGTTGGAGCTGCGGCGGCAGGCTGTTGTACCGCCTGCGCATGGGCTACGGGCGCAGTGATCAGGAACGTGCAAAGCAGCAGATACACGGGGGTGACACGTGAAGGCTTCATAGTCTTTTTGCTTTGACCTCGAAGGCGGGTTTACCCAAAGCAGCGGTTGCCGAATGGGGAAGTTGCAGATAATCTCACATCGCGACGCTTCATCCTCTGGCGTTCGAACACTTTTCTCTCCAGCGGTTGCACTCACAGACTCAACAAAAAACCGGACCTTGGCAAGTGACTCACCGTTTGGTTCATCAAAACGGCCCCAACCGTCTTGAAATGTTGCCGTCTTGAGATGTCGTTGGGCCCTATTTATTGAGACGTGTCTGCACATAACCACGAGCGAGTTGGTTAAGATCAAACAGCGGCACCGTTTGCTCCCGGTGGTCCTGGAGGGTCTTGCGCATGAAGCTTGGATTGTTTACCGCTGTATTCAACAATCTGTCCTTGGAAGAGGCACTCACGTCCATTCAGCGATGGCCGGAGATCACGATGCTGGAGATAGGTACCGGCGGCTGGCCGGGCTCCCCGCATCTGGACGTTGCGGCGCTGCTGGGGAACAGGGAGCGAATCTCAGCGTACAAACACCAGCTTGCCGATGCCGGGCTGGGCATCAGTGCACTTTCGTGTCATGGGAATGCCGTGCATCCGGACCCGGCCATTGCCGAACGGGATGATCATGTATTTCGACAGACGGTCGAACTGGCCGAGCAGATGGAGGTTCCCGTGGTCGTGACGTTCTCGGGGTGTCCTGGCGGTTCGCCGCAGGATCACACGCCGAACTGGATCACAGCGGCTTGGCCTCCGGAGTATGCGAAGGCTCTGCGCTGGCAGTGGGAAGAGCGTTTGATTCCTTACTGGAACGAGGCCGCCGGCTTTGCTTCGACCCATGGGGTAAAGGTGGCGCTCGAGGCTCATCCGGGGTTCGCTGTCTATAACGTGGAGACGATGCTGCGGCTGCGCGCGGAGACCGGCCCATCGATCGGCATCAACCTTGACCCAAGCCATCTATGGTGGCAGGGCATGGATATACCGACAGCAATCGCTGCTTTGGGTGAGGCCATCTTTCAAGTCCATGCAAAAGATGTCGCGCTGCATCCGGCAAACATCGCGCGAAACGGCGTGCTCGATACGAAGAGTTATGCGCGAATGGCGGAACGCTCCTGGCTGTTTCGCTCTGTGGGCTGGGGCCACTCCGAACTGGATTGGAAGACGATCGTTTCAGCGCTGCGGTTGGTGGGCTACGACTATGTGCTCTCCATTGAACATGAGGATGCGTTGGCCTCGATCCATGAAGGCCTGGATTCGGCCGTGAGCCTGCTGTCGCGTGCGTTACTTCGCGAGCCTCCAGTGGAAGCCTGGTGGGCCTGATCACTCGCAGAGACAACGCTAGGGCGCCACTTCGACCGGCAGAGCCTGAACGCGCTCTTCGCTCAGATCTGTCGAGCGGTCGGGGTCTTTGAAGGTTAGCAGGAACAGCACCAGAACAATGCCGGAGGCAGCCGCTGAAAACATCCACACGGCGCGCCAGTTATGCGTAGCAGGGAGTACTCCGTTGCGGACGGCGTAGTGCTCAACGACGGCTCCCGACAGCCACGAACCGACAAACATCCCGGCCCCATACGTGATCAGCGTGATCAATCCCTGGGCCGCCGCGCGCAGGGCCTGAGGCGCCTTGCGATCAATGAAGATCTGGCCGGTGACGAAGAAAAAGTCGTAGCAGATGCCGTGCAGAAGGATGCCTCCCCACAGCATCCACATCCGAGCACCGACGCCACCATAGGCAAACAGAACATAGCGAACCGTCCAGGCCAGCATCCCAGCGACCAGCATGTACTTGACGCCGAGCCGTCGAAAGAACCAGGGAATCAGCAGCATGCAGACGAGCTCCGAGAACTGGCCGCCGGTCATCTTTCCCGCCGCATTCACAACACCCTTCTCGTTGAGAAAAAGATTGGTGAACGCGTAGTAGAACTGCAGCGGAATACAGATCAGGAAGGACGCGATCGCGAAGACTGCCATCGATCGCTCGCGCAGCAATCCAACGGCTTCGCGTGGAAAGATAGAGCCCAGCGTGAACCGGACATCCTTCGCAAGAGGCGGAGTCGACGGCAGCGTCACGCAATAAAGCGCCATCAACAGGGACGCTCCAGCCGCAAGCTGCACCGGAGTTTGCGACTTCTCCCACGCGAGCGAGCCCACTAGTAACCCGGCGACGATCCAGCCCGCGGTTCCGAGCACACGAATGGGGCCGAACTCAACCTTGGCATCGCGCATCTGTCGAAACGCAAGCGAGTTTGTGAGCGCCAGCGTCGGCATGAACGCGCAGCAGTAGAGCAATACGAACAGGTAGAGGGAACCGAAACTCGTCTGTCGAGAAACAAGGAAGAGCAACACCGCACCCAGCCCGTGCAACACCGCAAGAACCTTCTGCGTAGCAAATAGCTTGTCTGCAATGAGGCCGACGAAGAACGGCGCAACCATGGCGCCCACAGCGGTCGCACCTGCAGCAACTCCGATCTGCCCGCCGCTGAAGTGCAGCGACTCCGCGAGCCAGGTGCTCAAGGTGACATACCACGCGCCCCAGATGAAGTACTCCAGAAACATCATGGCGCTGAACCGCAGCCTCATCGACCAGATCATGCTGAAACCTCCTCTGGCTCTGATGAATCTACCTCAACCCAGATGCCGCCGCGCGCATGGCTTTCGAGCATGCGGTCGACAAGGTTCACCGTTCGCGCCGCCTGGGCAAATGTACAGACGGTCGCTCGCTGTGCGCCCGGCTTCCCACCCTCGCGAACCCACTCGTAGATATCGGCGATGATATTGCTGAACGCGCTTGCCCAGCCCTCCTGATGGCCGCCGGGAAGATGCGCGTAGCGGCGCGCTTCGGGCAGCATGAGAGAGGGGTCCTTCACCAGAATGCGATTCGGCTCATCATGGCTGCCGAGCCACAGCTCGTTTTGTCGCTCCTGGTTCCAACCGAGCGAGCCGGTGCGACCGTTCACTTCCAATTCGAGATCGTTCTTGTGGCCGGGCATCACCTGCCCAACCGTAAGGCTGCCGCGCGCGCTATTACTCCAGCGCAGAAGTACCGTGGCAAGGTCTTCGCCGGAGACAGCTACCGGGCTTCCCTGCTCGGCGCTCTTCGCAAAGGCCTCCGAAGAGCCACCCGCGGAGTAGCGCGTGGGCACGGCAGTGGTGAGGTCCGCCAGCACCGCCGTAATGCGCGCACCGGTTACATGCTCGGCGAGGTCGCACCAATGCGAGCCGATGTCGGCGAGTGCAGAACTGCGGCCGCCTTTGGCTGGATCGGAACGCCAGGAGTACACGTGGTCATCAGTCATCCAGTCCTGCACGTAGCGGCCGTGGATGAAGACGGTGCGGCCGATCGCCTGCTCCTGAAGCATGGCGCGCATCTGCTGCACCAGCGGATTGCCCCGGTAGTTGAAGGTAACCGCGTTCGCGACGCCAGTCTTGGCAGCGGCATCGCAAAGCAGGCGACACTCGCCCGAATTCAGCGCGAGCGGCTTGTCCGAGATCACGTGCTTGCCTGCCGCGAGAACGGCAAGGCTGACCGGCAGATGTAGATAGTTGGGCGTCGTGTTGTGGATCACGTCGATGTCCGGATCGGCAATGAGCTCGGCCCAGCTGCCGTAAGCGCGGTCGATACCGTACTGTTCCGCCTTGCGTTCCGCCGAGGCGAACGTGGATCCAGCAACCGCGACCACATCCGCATATCCAAGACGGCGGACAGCCTCAATGTGTTGCGCCGCGATAAAGCCAGGCCCTACCAGCCCCATACCGATACGCCTGCGTCGGATCATCGATTGCTCCTGGAACTAAGCCTGCGCAAACGCAACATAAACGACCCCTGCTCAACGCAGCTTATCAGTCTTCCCGCAAACGGCGCAGTGTGCTCCGATTCTCCTTCCTCATTCCATTCTCCTCGAAGCCTTTATCCTGACCTCCAACATCCCCGAGGTCCTGCTCAGGGTTTCAAGCCGTGCGCAGAGTCGTCAAAGCCATCTATGATGGCAGACGTTGAATCTCTTCCGGGATTTCCATGATGAGGACAATGTGCACGAATTGAATCGCAGAAATTTTCTAAAGGTGGCGGGAACAGTTACCGCCAATACGCTTGTCGCAACCAAGTTGCATGCGCTCACAGCCGCTCAAAGTGAACCCACCAGGTCCATAGCGGCGAACGATCAAATTCAGGTTGCGCTGATCGGAGCGGGGATTCAAGGCCAGGGCGATACGAAGGTAGCGCTGCAGGTCCCAGGGGTAAAGCTGGTTGCCGTGGCGGACTGCTACGACGGACGACTCGAACATTCCAAGGAGTTGTGGGGCGCTAACATCTTCACCACACGGGATTACAACGAGATTCTCGCACGCAAAGACGTCGACGCCGTCATCATCGCCACCCCGGATCACTGGCATAAGCGGGCAGCCATCGATGCGATGAAGGCCGGCAAAGACGTCTATTGCGAAAAACCGATGATCCACCTCTATGCCGATGGGCCCGCGATGATTGACGCCGCTCGCTCGACCGGCCGGATCATCCAGATCGGGAGCCAGCGTGTAAGCTCGATCGTCTACGCAAAAGCAAAAGAGCTGCTCGCCTCCGGCGCCATCGGCAAGCTCAACATGGTTACAGCGCGTTGGGATCGCAACTCCTCCATGGGCGCCTGGAACTATACGGTTCCGCTCGATGCTTCGACCGAGACCTGCGATTGGCCGCGCTTCGAAGGCACCGCGTCGAACATGCCGTTCAACGCCGAACACTTCTTCCAGTGGCGCAAGTGGAAGGCCTACGGCAGCGGCGTTGCCGGCGATCTCTTCGTCCATCTCTTCAGCGGAACCCACTTCATTACAGGAACCAACGGTCCCACGCGCGCCATGGCCACCGGTGGCCTGCGCTTCTGGAACGACGGCCGCGATGTGCCCGACGTCATGCTCGGTCTCTTCGACTACAACGAAGGCTTCAATCTCAGCCTGCGCGTAAACTTTGTCGACGGCGGCGAGGAGAGCGAAGGCCTCATCTTCACCGGTTCAGAAGGCACCATGGAGATTGCCGGCAATACGGTCAGCGTGAACCGCGTGCCTCGCCCCAAAGAACCGGGCTATATGATCGGCACCTTTACCGAAGCCATGCAAAAGCGCATCCTCACCGAGTACCGCGAGAAGTATCCGGTCACGCACCCGTCAGGACCCACCACTGCTGGCTTCGAAACCTATGCAGCGCCCGCTGGCTACAGCGACGGCTACGATCACTTCAAGAATTTCTTTGCCTCGGTGCGCAGCCGTCAACCGGTCGTCGAAGATGCCGTGTTCGGGTTCCGCGCCGCGGGAGCCGCGCTGCTCAGCAATATTAGCTACGAACGCGGCGCCGTGGTGAACTGGGATCCCAATGCGATGAAACTGGTGTAGATCCGTTCACGCTTCAAATAACAAAACGCTCGACCCACTGCCGGAGCATGAACATGGTCAGAAATATGAAATTTGCAGCTCTCGCCGTAGCGGCGGTCGTTGCCTCGTCGAGTTGGATCGCCACCGCGCAAACCACGCGCAAGACCACTCCCGGCAACGGCCCGTACGGCGTTCCGCAAGTCACCTTTCGTGTGCATCACCTGGGCACTGATCATGCCGAAGGCATCACCACCATCGATATGAATGGCGACGGCCGCCCTGACCTGGTCAGCGGCGCCTATTGGTACGAGAATCCCGGACCCGCGGACGGCGAGTGGAAGCGCCATCAATTCCGCACCGTCGGCATCCTCGGAGAGTTCGTCTCCGATTGCGGAGAGTGGAACTTCGACGTCAATCACGATGGCGCTCCCGACGTCGTCACCACCGGCTGGATGCTCAACGGCCTGTGGTGGTACGAGAACCCCAAGAAGCCCGACGTCCTCTGGCAGCGCCACTTCATCACCGACAGCTACGATACCGAGGGCGGAGCCACCGGCGACATCAACGGCGACGGCAAGCCCGACCTCGCGCTCGCGCACTACAACCACTCCGGCATCATCTGGGTCGACTTCTCCGGTCCAACCCCGAAGGTCCACCACGTCGGCGGCAAACAGCAGGACGGCCACGGCATTGGCATCGCCGACGTGGACGGCGATGCCAAAGCCGACATCCTCACCCCCTATGGCTGGTTCAAAAACATCGATGCCGACCACGACAAGTGGGAGTGGCACCCCGACTGGCAGCTCGGCGACGCCGGCTTTCCCATCCTTGCCTACGACGTCAACAACGATGGCAAGATGGACGTAATCTACGGCCAGGGTCACAGCTATGGACTCTACTGGCTCGAACAGCAGGGCGATGCCGCGAGCCGCCACTGGGTCAAGCACACCATCGACGAGTCCTACTCGCAGATCCATTCCCTCGCTCTCGCCGACATCGACGGCGATGGCGTCCCCGAACTCATCACCGGCAAACGCTACCGCGGTCACTCCGGCAACGATCCCGGCTCCTACGATCCGCTGGTCGTCTATTACTACAAGATCGATCGCAAGTCTGGCCAGTTCACGCGTTATCCCATCTCCGTGAATGGAACGGCGGCAGGCGGTACACAGTTCGTCATGGAAGATCTGGATGGTGACGGCGACATAGACCTCGCGACCGCAGGAAAAACCGGCGTGCATTTCTTCGAAAATCTGAAGATCGATCGTGTGCCAAAAGCGACCCGTGAAAACGATCTGCTGCTCAACAAGCAGTGGCCCTTCCCGGGTGAGGGCATCATCGTGAAACAGGAGGACGGCCCACCTCCGCGATAGCCTTTCGGCCGCGATTTTCCCTGGAGAAAGGAAGCATTAACGAGACCAGCAGACGGAGACGAGACCAGCAGGCCGGCTTGCCCGTCTTACCTAGTAATCGATATCTTCAGCTGTGCTGCTCGCCGAAATAAGCGAGAATCATCTCGAGTCATTACGGAGAACCAATGATCACACGTCGTCAATTCATCGATGCCCTTGCAGTCGGATCGGCAGGTCTGGCAATCAGCCGCACGGCGAAGAGCTACGCACAGATTCTAGGATCCAATAGCCGCCTGAATTTTGCGGTGATTGGGCTGAACAGTCGCGCCTATGCGCACTTATCCGCGCTGAAGGCAAACAAGGCCAACGCGCGTATCTCGCATGTGTGCGATGTCGAGAGCAATATCCTGAAGAAGTACGTCAGCGCAACAACCCAAATGATAGGTGAAGAACCTGTCGGCGAGAAAGACTTTCGGAACATTCTTGCGCTGAAAGAGATTGACGCGATTACGATCGCGACGCCGGACCATTGGCATACACCGATCGCGATCCTTGCTCTGCAGGCGGGAAAGAATGTGTATGTGGAGAAGCCCTGCTCCCACAACCCGGCCGAAGGCGCTCTGCTGATTGAGGCACAGAAGAAGTACGGCAAGCTGGTGCAGATGGGTTCGCAACAACGCTCCTCACCGCACACCATCGAGATCGTCGATAAAATCCACAACGGGCTGATCGGACGCGCCTACTTTGCTAAGACCTGGTATTCCAACGTGCGCAAGTCGATCGGCTACGGAAAGGTTGTTCCGGTTCCGGCCACGCTGGATTGGGACCTCTTCCAAGGACCAGCTCCGCGCCAGGAGTACAAGGACAACGTGCAGCCCTACAACTGGCATTGGTTCAAGACCTGGGGCACGGGCGAGTCGTTGAACAATGGAACCCACGAGGTCGATGTGGCGCGCTGGGCGCTTGGGGTGGGTTACCCGAACAGCGTGACCGCGACCGCAGGGCGGTACCAGTTCAAGGACGACTGGCAGTTCTATGACACGATGGTGACGAGCTTCGCTTATGATGACGCGATGCTTTCGTGGGAAGGCAAATGCTGCAACGGCATGAAGTACTTCAATCGCGACCGCGGAATCGAGATCATGGGAACAACGGGTTCCGTGATTCTGGACCGGGACGGCTATGAAATCTACGACCTGAACGGCAAAAAGCTCAGCGAGTACAAGGCTGATAAGTCTGCAACCAGCTCGTCCGACCTTGTTGGCCGCGATTCAATGACCGATGCGCACTTTGCGAATTTCATCGCCGGAATTCAAAAGGGAGAAAAGCTGCATCAGCCAGTTGCGCAGGGGAACGTCGCGGTTACGATGCTGCAACTCTCGAATATTGCATGGGAGGTCAACCGCGAATTGCGTTTGGGCACGGCGGACGGCAAGGTGATCGGCGATCCAGCTGCGATGAAGCTGTGGGGCCGCGAGTATCAGAAGGGCTGGGCACCGCAACTTTAGTCAGTGAGAGGAATTCCATGAACTACGAACGATCACGTCGAAACTTTCTTCGCACTGGGGCGCTGGCTGCCACAGCGATCTCCTGCAATGGTGCGATCTCCGCCGCCGCGCAGAGCTACGCAATGGAGGGACAGGCTACCGGCGTCAAGCTGGGTCTTGCCAGTTACACATTTCGTGACTTTACGCGAACGCAGCTGATCACCTACATGAAGCAACTGAATCTCACCGCCTTGAATGCAAAGGACGTGAAAGATCATCTGCCCATGGATCCCACCCAGGAGGCAGCCGCTCTCGCCGACTATGCCGCTGCAGGCATCAAACTACATGCCGCTGGAGCCATCTACTTCCCCAAGGATGAGGACGACGACATACGCAGCAAGTTCGACTATTGCAAGCGGGCTGCCATCCAGGTCATCGTCGCCGGAGACCCTGCGCCCGAGACCTTGCCGCGTATCGAGAAATTTGTGAAGGAGTACGACATTCGCTTCGCCATTCACAACCACGGACCAGAAGACAAGATCTGGCATTCGCCGTTGGATGTGTTGAAGGTCGTGCGCGACATGGACCCGCGCATGGGGTGCTGCATCGATGTGGGCCATTGCATGCGTGCCGGTGTGGACCCTGTTAAGGCCATCCATGCGACAGGGCCGCGGCTATTCAACATCCACATGAAGGATCTCGCCAATGCGACGGCGAAGGACAGCCAGGTGGCCGTAGGCGAAGGCTTGATGCCCGTTCGCGGCATCTTCGAGGCATTAGTCGCTACAAAGTACAAGGGATTCGTTGACCTGGAGTACGAGATCCATGCCGACGATCCCATGCCGGGCGTGAGCTACAGCTTCGCCTACATGCGCGGCGTGCTGGCAGGCATGGGGTATCAGAAGCAGGCGTAACTCACACACGTAGTTGCGAAGGAGTGAACCGTGAACCAGATGAATCGTCGTGAGTTAGGTTTGACGCTGTCGGCATTTGCCATGCTGGGCAGTCTCTCCGCAGAGGCGCAGAGCGCTGCGTCGCCGGAAGATGTTCCGAAGCTGCTTCATTCGGAATTGTTTTCGTATGACAAGTTGCCGGTCAAAACAGCACCAAATGGCGTGACGTCGCGCGCGGTAATGCATGGAACGCTCGCCACAGGCGAGTTCATCGAGGTGCACGAAACGATGCTGCCCGCCGGCGAGATGCCGCATCCGCCCCATCGTCACACCCACTCCGAGCTGTTATTGATTCGCGAAGGAGAGCTGCAGGTCGATAGTGATGGTCAACGCGGCATCGTCCATGCGGGCGACGTTGTCTTTACCGCGTCGGCGGTGCTGCATAGCCTGAAGAACGTGGGCGCGGGGCCTGCGAGCTATTTCGTCGTTGCGGTGGGACTGCAGCGAGCGATCGCTTAGCGATCGCTCGCATCTTTCCGGCCCGCCCGTTCGTCACACGGATAACTATTGAGGGTTCGATCGATGCCAACACTTTCCAGACGCCAATTTGCCGGGCTTTCCATCGCAACGGCTGCTTCCTCCCTATTGCCGCTGCGTGCCTTGGCTGCCGGATCGAAGTTCAAGATAGGTGTGATCTCCGATGAAGTGTCGGAAGATTTCGACCACGCGTGTTACGTCATCAGCAAGCAGTTTGGACTTCACTGGGTGGAGCTGCGCGAGATCTGGGGAAAGAATCTACAGACCGTTTCGGACGATGAAATCGCAAGGGCGCAGAATATCCTTGCGAAGTACGATCTCCAGGTGACGGACATTAGTAGCCCGCTCTACAAGGTCGATTGGCCTGAGGCCCCGCACTCGCAATATGGCTCCAGGGAAGACCTGCATGGAGCAGCTGAGACCAAGTTCAACCAGCAACAGCAGGTCCTCGAACGGTCTATCTCCCTGGCAAAGCAGTTCAAGACGAATAAGGTTCGTTGCTTCGACTTCTGGCGCATCGATGACGTAAAGCCGTATCGGAAGGCCATCAATGCCAAGCTGCAGGAGGCAGCAGAGTTCGCTGCGAAGCAAGACGTAATGCTGGTGTTGGAGAATGAATTTGAATGCAACACGGCGACGGGCCGTGAGGCTGCAGCTACGCTTGCTGGCATTCCTTCGAGAAACCTTGCGCTCAACTGGGACCCCGGCAATGCTGTCATGCGCGGCGAGTTGGACGCCTATCGCGGCGGATGGGACGCCCTTCCCAAGGAGCGCATCCATCACTGCCACGTGAAGAATGCGGTCAAGGATGCGTCGGGCAAAATCGTCTGGTCGCCGGTCGACGTTGGATATATCGATTGGACCGCGCAGTTCAAGGCGCTCAAAGGAATCGGCTACGCCAATGGCGTCAATCTGGAGACGCACTGGAGAGGTGCCGGGACACCAGAGGCTTCCTCCGTTAGGAGTTGGGAAGGGATGAAAAAGAACCTGCAACAAGCAGGAGCTATCTAGCAAGGAGTGTCTCAAGCAAATTGGCTCCAGAGAGCGGCGAAGGCGTGAGGCTTCCGAAAAGCCGCCGGATGAGAGAGCCCGCGCGTGATTCCTCAGCCGCTGCAGAGGGCGTCAAGCAGGGCGCCCGCCAGCGCAAAATGGCCGGAGAGCCATTTCTCCCCCATTTGCGTTATCGTATAAGCTTCCGCTAGCGAACACCGCTAACGCGAAGCAATTCAGGGGAATCGCCCCCAACGTGACCATACATTCCAAACCGCAGCAGCCTGCCCGTCTCGTGTTCACTGCCGACGGCGTTCGGCGGGTTCACCCCATGGATACCCTTCCCTTTGATATTGGGCGCAGCGATGGATGCACTCTGGTGATCACTCATCCTCAGGTATCTCGAGTGCATGCTCGCATTGAATGGGATGGCAGCGACTATATCATTCGCGATCAGAAAAGCAGGCACGGAACCTTCGTCAATGGTGTGCGGATCACCGCCGCCCCTCTTCATTCAGGAGATACCATCACCCTTGGCAGCAGGCACAGTGTTCTGGTGTTTCAAGACGGCGAACAGGATGCGACGCGCACGGTTCTCGCGAAGTTTTCAAAGCACTGGCCGAACTCCGCAGGCGATAGTGACCTGGAAAAGCTTGTGCTGTTCCTCCAGGCGGCCCAGAGCTTGAGCTCCATCGGAGCGAGCAATGAAGTCCTGCGCACCATGCTCGAATACAGCATTCGGCTGACTGGCGCAGAACGTGGCTTTGTCTTTCTCGGCGAGAGCGCCGAAGAGTTTCGCCTCGAATGCGGCCGCGACCGTGATGGAAACGAGATCGTCGGAGAGCCCTCGATTTCGCGCTCCGTCGTGCGAGACGCCGCCCGGTCTCAAGATGATTTCATCCTCTCCGACATCACTGACGAGATTGCCGCGGAACGGGAAAGCCTGATGGCTAACGCGATTCGTTCCGTCATCGCCATCCCCCTGCGCGCCCAGGGTTCGCCTTCGCTTCTGGGCCTTCTCTATCTTGATAGTCAAAGCCGCAATCAGGATTTCACACGCACCGGAAAAGACATCCTTCACGCGATCGCCCACCAGGCGGCTACCCTCCTCGAAAATCTGCGTTTGATCGAGATGGAACGGCAATCCGCATTGCTGCGCAAGGAGCTTCAAATCGCGGCGGCAATCCAAAGCCAGATCATCCCACGGAAGCTTCCGGAGTTTCCCTACGCACACTTTTCTGCGTGCACCATTCCGTGCACCGGGGTCGGTGGAGATTTCTATGACGTGATCCCACTTGCAGATGGCTTCGTCGCAATCATCGCAGACGTCTCCGGCAAGGGAGTTCCCGCGGCGCTTCTCGCCTCCATGGTGCAAGGCATGTTTCACGCTCAAACCAGTCTCGGCGCAAACCGAGGCATCACGCTGGTTGAATCCATCCAATCGCTCAACGCGTTCGTCTGTTCGCGCACGCCCACCGAGAAGTACGTTACGCTCGCCGCCTTCCGCTACGTCCGTTCAGGCTCGAATCTCGCAAATATCGAGTTGATCAACGCAGGTCATGTGGCGCCGGTGATCATCCGCGCGGATGGGCGTGTCGAAATGATTACAGACGGGGATATGCCGGTTGGACTATTCGAGTTTGCGCAGTACCACGTAATCCGCCTGACCCTGTCCATCGGTGATCGAATCGTGCTGCTGACCGACGGCATCACTGAGGCCGAAGCCGGAGACGGCAATCAATTCGGTATGGATCGGCTGCAACGGCCACTGCTCGAACTCGACCCAATCGCTTCGCTGCTCGGCAACGTTGAGGAGTTCTGCAAGGGAAGCGCCCACCAGGATGACCAGACGATCTTATCGATCCAGAGAATTGCCTAGCCGCTTGCGTCTGCCTACTCGTTCACCGGCCCAAGATAGCGATCGAGCCAATCCAGAACACCCTTCACCAGTTGCGGCCGCTGCTCGGTCACATCGTGTGACGTCTCCAAAACAATGTGCTGCTTGTCCCTTTGCGGAGTGCCCAGCATGTTGAACATGGGGTCTTGCGATAGATTCACCGAGAAGACGTAATCATAGCGTCCATTCACCATGAGGACAGGCTTTTTCATGCGCGGAGCGAAGTCGGCCTGGTCGCCGCCCGGCGGTGGCGGATCGAGAAAGTAGCCGCCATCGAGAAAGATGGAGGTCTTGAGACGGTCCTGAAGCAGCGTCGCGTAGATAATTCCTTCGGCCGCCCCCATGCTGACGCCGAGGTAGGCGAGTTTGCTGCTGTCGATGTCGGAGCGCGTCCCAAGGTAATCAAGGGTGCGCGCGGTGTCATGATAGAGGTCGGTAGTCAACTGGATCGCCTGCGAAGCCCCCGGAACGGAGTACCGCAACCGGCGCTCGTAGGTATCCTGAAAGATCGGATAGGCCACGGCCCGTCCACTCTGAATGATGTAGTCGAAGAACTGAATATCGCCGAGTGCCCTTCCATTTTTATTGTCGGCAATGTCATAGACACGCGCGCTGGGAAAGAACACCACGGTCTGATATGGCGGTCGGACTTTCTTGGGAAGAAACAGATAGACAGCCATGCGCTCGCCCCGATAGCCGGTATCGAGTGTCACTCTCTCCTCGCGCCAATCCGCGGTCTCGCTGACGACTCCACCATCGAGAACATTCAAGGGCGACGCGGACGAGGCATACATCACCTGGTAGGCGTGAAAGACGTCGTCTGAGGCCGGCTTGTATTTCGAAAAATCTCGGGCCTCTATCCGCTTGATCGGCGCCACTGCCGCCGGTGGCAACGGAACGGTGTTCTTGACACAGCGGAAACCATTCTCCTGCGAGCGATCAAATGGAGATAGCGCCTCCGGACTGTAGGAAAAGTATGTCGGAGACTTCCACGAGCCCCCCAGGATGAAACGGTTATCATTGTCGTCCGCGTTGGCCACCCATTCGCGCACATTGCCCGCCATATCGTACGTTCCGTTAGGACCAACCCCTTGGTAGGCGCCCACGGGCGCTGGCCCTCCACCCGGGATATTGCTTACCGGCACAATATAGCGTGTGTCATCGGGAGGGGCGCCCATGTACCACTGCGGCAAGACCGGAAGCCTCTTCCCGACAAACGCCGCGTAGGCCGACGCCTCGAACCAACTCACGCCGGATACAGGGAAATCTGCTTGGCCTTCCGCATAATGTCCCCCCACCCAGCCGGCCGGTCCAGGGCGGCTCGTTGTGTCGCGAAACGCCCCGACCGCTTCCGTCCAGGGAATCTCGCGGCCATCGCGAATAAACTTCTCGTTCCAGTATTCCTGCTTCGCGTAACCCCCGCTGTCGACAAACTTTTGATAATCCCGGTTGGTCACCTCGAAGCGATCCAGATAGAACGGCAGAATTCGATATGGGCCGACGACGCCGATAAAAGCAATCATGTCCACCCAGTTTTCCCCGGGTACCGGCACCATCCCGGCAGGTGCGGCATGCTGAGCGTCGATCGCGAAGTTCATGGACTTCGCGGACGCTAGACCCTCTACCAGGTCTGCAGTCCCCGGACTCGAAATCTTCCAGCGAAAGAATCCCTTCGGCACGCTGATGTTCTCGAGCGGCGTCGTGCCAAGCACACGCCACGGACCATCCGGCGTCGTGTAATCCTGAATCGCCGCAGTGGCTCCCGCCGGCGATGAGGTAACCGATGCCAGCAACGTATTTTGATCGGCCAACTGCTTGATCGCAGGATCGCCGGGCAGATAACTCTGCGCTTTCTCAAGCACGCCAAACGCAGCGAGCGGCTTCCCTTCCGCAACCAAACTCGCAATCTGTGGCACCGCCTCTTCGCGCGCCCATTGCCTTTTCGACGAGCGATGAAAAAACCATATGGCCGCAACAATCGTGAGAAGAAGTGCAGCGACGCACGCGAAAACAATCGCCCGGGATTGGCGCTTTGCAGCCACACCGTGCGAACTGGAGGAGAGGTGGACCAGCAGCGCCGAACCTTCGCCAACGAATTCAGCCGCCGTCTGGTAACGACTGTCCGCATCCTTCTGCAAAGATCGGCCGATGATTTGATTCGCCAGTGCCGGAGCATCCGTCCGCAGCCCGCGCAATGGCTTTGGAGGATCGCTCACGATCGCATGCAGTATAGCGATATTGCTGTCGCCTTCGAATGGCGTTCGGCCCGTGAGCAGTTGGAAATAGATGACCCCCAGGCTCCAGAGATCGGTCCGTGCATCGACCGAATTCCCCTGCGCCTGCTCGGGAGACATATACAGCGGAGTCCCGATCAGGAAGCCTGTCTCCATCGATACTGTCGCGTCCGGAGCAAGCGGTGCGAGCAGCTTGGCTATCCCGAAATCGAGTACCTTCGCATGCCCCTTCGGCGTGATCATCACGTTGCCAGGCTTTAGATCGCGATGGATTACTCCCTGTTCATGCGCCTCTTCGAGCGCTCCTGCAATCTCCAGAATGATCGACGTCGCGCGCTCCACGCTGAGCGGACCGCTCCTCAACATGGCCGAAAGAGTCTGCCCGGCGACGCACTCCATCACCAGGTAGTCCACCCCATCCTGCTCGCCAACGTCGTACACCGCGGCGATGTGCGGGTGACTCAGCTTTGCCAGCGCCAGCGCCTCGCTGCGAAAGCGGCGACGCGCCTCATCTCCTGTCACCACGCCTGGAGAAAGGACCTTGATCGCGACCACACGTTCCAGTTTTTCATCGCGCGCGCGATACACCGCCCCCATACCACCGGAGCCAATCGGATCCATGACGGTATACCGTCCCAGCTTCTGCCCCGCAGCCAGAGTCTGACCCGCGCCTTTAGCCGCATCATCGAAATTCGCAGCCAGCAGAGGATCATCCATGCAACGCCTCTCCCTCCAGCAGTCGGACGACGAGCAAGTCGCTCGGCGTTCTAACGACTCCGAACCATTGCCAGCGCCGTCATGTCTTCCGGCACCTTCTTGCGCCAGAACGCAAGCCGACCCCAACGGCCCTGCTGAAACAAATGCGCCGCTTCCAGCACCTCGCGGCATACCTCCGCTGCCGACTCCTGTTTCGAACTCCGCAGCACCTCCATCACCCGCTCTGCCCCAAACGGAGTGTTGCCGCGCATGCTCTGCGTCACTCCTTTGGTGACGATCACCAGCATCGCACCTCGCTCAAATGCCTGCATCGAAGCGTCGTAGATTAAACGCGTAAACAAACCCAGCGGCATCGCCACGTCGGCCAGAAGCCGCGTCCCCTCCGAGTCCCGTATGGCTGCCGTCTGCCCGCCAGCGTTCACATACGCCAGCAGCCCGAGCTGCACATCGTAGCAACCCACCACCGTCGGAGCGAAACGCACTTCCTTCGTCGGCCCTGTGATCCCCTGGTTGATGGCCTGGACCAGTAGCTCCGTACCTTCCATCAAATTCACATCGCCCGCGCCGAACAGCTCAACCGCCTTGGCTCGAAACACCTCCTGCGTGCGCGCCGCGATCGGGCCGGCCTCGCGCCGTCTGCCCGCAATATCACTCAGCAGAAACACCACTCGCGTACCCACCCGCACCGCGTCAAAAAAATCTCCACCGGTCCGGTCAACGTAATACTGAGCGTGGAGGTCAAGCCCGTCCACCAGCCCCAAATCGGCTCGCAGCGCTTCACGATCAGATGCAGCCAGCTTCGAATCGACACTAGGCATAAGATTCTCCACGATGGTTTGCTTTGTGAGATTGTAGTCCGGTCTTTGTCCCTTGCGGGATTTCATCTTGCATTGCGCTCAGATTCACTTCCACCCTCCGCACCCCGACCCCAGCCTTTGCTCCCGGCCGCCGAAACCAATACCATCGTCCTATGGCGGACGCACCCCTTCCACGGTCCGCTCCAGCACGCCCCAGCGACCGTGCCCTCTCTCTCCCCGAACCACCCACCCTCAGCAAGCGCCGCGCGCTCCTCGAGCTCGTCCTCGGCTACGGCCTCATCCTGCTCGTCCTCTGGACACCCCGCCCCTGGCAGCGCCCGCTCTACATCCTCGCCGCCCTGGTCATCGCCGTAATCTTCTGCGTCGGCTACACCACCCCAAACTCCATGGGCCTCCGCACCGGGAATTTCTTCCGCTCTCTCTGGATCGTCGCCGTCGCGCTGCTGATGTCCGCAGCCTCCATCGCACTCGCGATCAACTTCCAGACCCTCCATCCCGTCCACGGTCCCATTGCCTTCTTCAAACGCTATTGGGGCTACGCGCTCTGGTCGTTCGTGCAGCAGCTTCTCCTGCAGGACTTCTTCCTTCGCCGCCTCCGCCTCCTATTACCCAGCACTGGCCTCGCCGCCCTCGCCGCCGCTACCATCTTCTCCATCGCCCACATCCCCAGCCCCGTCCTCACGCTCGTCACCTTCTTCATGGGACTCGCCGCCTGCCGGCTCTTCCTTCGCTATCGCAACCTCTATCCCCTCGCCATCGCGCACGCCATTCTCGGCATCACCCTCGCCATCACCCTACCCAACTCGATCATCCACAACATGCGCGTCGGCCTCGGCTACCTCACCTACACCGAGCACCACCCAGCTCATCGCAACCACAGCGACCTCAGCGCAGCCATAGTGACCAGGTAGCGTCCACCAGCGCATGCGTCACCCCCGACGCTCCCACCCGCCGCTCCTGACGCCACGCCCGCCCATAGAAAATTCCCGCCAGCGCCGCCATCACCACATATTTCCAGTTGAAATGCACCGCGCGCTTGTTGAAGTGCGCCAGCCCAAACAGCACTGCCGTCACCAGCAGCGCCGGCATTCGTCCCACTCTGCGCTCCAGCAGATTCTGCACCCACCCGCGAAAGAACAGCTCCTCAGGTATCGCAATGAACAGAAACGTAAACAGCAACGCCCCCACCCCCTGGAGCATCGACGGCCAATGCGCATGGAAGTGCAAAAATCCCAGCGCCAACCCCAGCGCCACAGCCATCGGCGCATAGAACAAATACTCCCGCGCGCCCACTCCAAAATCCCGCAGCCTCAACCGCAGATCGAACCCCACGCCATCCAGCTCGCGCAGCACCAGCAACCCGTAGATCCCCACGTCCAGCAGCAGCATCTTGTTGAACGCCGCCAGGTGGGCTGGCCACGCCCGCTCCAGCCAGCGCAGATCGACCGCCAACCCCAGCGCCGCAAGCACCAGCAACTCCCGCCACGTCCCCCGCTGCATCGGATCAACCCGCTTCCCCTCCAGCATCAACCCCGCCACCACCACCGGCAGCAGCGCATACACCAGCAGCCACGTCCACCGAAACATTCCACCCGCCGAACTCACCAGCACATACGGTACGCACAGCACCGCCGGCCGCACCGTCCGCGCCCACGTCGGCAGCGTCCCAGCCTGCCGCCGCACGCAGTCGCCCCAGAACCCCACCAGCACCAGCGGCAACAGCGTCAGGCAGGCCGCCACCACGATCTCCGCCAACCCAACCGCGCTGTATCCGCCCAACCCCGGCATGCTCCTACAATACCAACCCCCGTGGCACCAGGGCGATGCTTTCAAGACCCTTTCCCACCGAGCAGCTTCTTCCTTCCGTCCCATCTTCCGGCGTCAACGCCCGCCGAGCCTGATCGCGAAATTCGTTGATCCCAATAAAAAATTCCCGCATCATCACCACAAAAAGATACTTCCCCCTGCCGGTCAGTCGGATCACCCCTGAATCTGAAAAATCCAGCGCACCATTGGCGGTAAAGTAGGACAGCTCCATCGGCAGCCCAAGCTCCACAGGCGCCCCAAACCGATCCCGGAATTTTTTTCGATCCAGCCCCGACCCAAATAAATCCATCAAAAAGTGGTACCGCATCTGGTTATGGTGACTGTACGATTTCGACCCCATCACCGGCCTGCGCCCAGCGTGAATCTCTTCCGCGTAGCTCTTCAACGAAAACGTGTTCACATAAATGGTCCCATCCAGATAACTGAAGGCCCCCGAACCAAGCCCTACGTACTCCTCCGTATCCACGATGTACTCATCGATAAGACCGCCATTCTTGCGCGAAAACGCCCAGCCAGTCGTTTGCTCGAACTGGTCAGCCATCTCTTCCAGAATTAACTGATAATCCTCATACTCACAATCGTACGTAACCACCCCAACGGTTTGCTTCAGCGTCTTCACCACCGACGAGGGGCTCATCAGTGGATAGAACGTGATCTGGTTTGCGCCCGACCCCTTCGCTAATTCAATATCTCTCAGCAGCACCTCTCTCGCTTGCCCAGGAAAATTAAAGATGATGTCCACATTGAGTGATTGAAACATTCCCGCCACGCTATGAATTCTTTTTAATATCTGCTCGCCGTCCCCAAAGCGCTCCAACCGGCTGACCTTATGCAGCAGCGTGTTATCGAAACTCTGTACCCCCACCGACATCCGTTGAACTCTTCCAGCCAGTCTCTCCGCCAGGGCCGGCTCCAATTGATTGGGATTGGTTTCACAGGAGATATCTTTGATTCCAAATAATTCCTTGGCCAAATCAATCGTGGTGATCAATTCATCCAGCAGAATCGTCGGCGTCCCTCCACCAAAATACAAAGACTTGAATCTGTAACCCAAAGCGGCCGTCATCCGCATCTCTTCACGCAAGCTTACAAAATAAGCTCTCGCTGCCGGCTCCTTATACGCGAACCGATTGAAGGAACAATAGGGACACAACACATCGCAGAACGGAATATGGACATAGAGCATGTAGCGTCGATCCGCCTTTGGACCCGGCAGGTCGATCGCGCCGCCTTCCTCCAGCTGAAACGCATCTCGCGTCACAAACCGAAGCAGTGGCGTAAGAATCTTTTCCGATAGCATTGCGCGGGCCCCCCGCCCCTCCAACAAACCGTCCGCTCCTCAGATCGAAGCTTCTGTCTTTCCCTGCGCTGCCATGAATTCTGACAGACTGTACCAATCCTCACCCGTCCGCATGCTGTTCCATCGTGACGGCCATCACAGCAGCGCCGCAATCCCCGCTTGTAGGGTTACACCCAGCACGACGAAGGAGTACCTTGTGGACTCCGGTTCAAGTGTGTCGGTCAAAAACTTCTCACGTCGAGCCATCCTCTGTCTTCCACCGGCTCCCTACCCGTTCCTGCGCCTCCCAGTCACCCCCACGCACCAAATCCACACGGCTGAACACTCGTACAATTCAGCTTGTTCAAAGAACCCTCACCGCGCGCCCCTTCTACGGCGAGGCGCGCACAGACGAGAGGAAGCATCATGAACTACCCCATCTGGGACGTATCCTTTGGCGCTGGCCTCCTCATAGCGCTCGTAGCCGGACTCCACGTGTTCGTCTCCCACTTCGCCGTCGGCGGCGGCCTCTTCCTGGTCCTCACCGAGCGCAAGGCCATCAAGACCAATGACCACGCCCTGCTCAACTGGCTCAAGTCCCACACTAAATTCTTCGTCCTTCTCACCGTCGTCTACGGAGCCGTCAGCGGCGTCGGCATCTGGTTCACCATCGGCCTCATCTCGCCCACCGCCACCAGCAACCTCATCCACATCTTCGTCTGGGGCTGGGCCATCGAATGGGTCTTCTTCTTCCTCGAGATCACCGCCGCCCTCCTCTACCTCAGCGGCTGGGACAAGCTAAGCCCCAAGCGTCACCAGTGGTACGGCTGGATCTACTTCTGGGCCGCATTCGCCAGCCTCGTCGTCATCAACGGCATCATCACCTTCATGCTCACGCCGGGCAGCTGGATCGACGTCCACAAGTTCTGGATCGGCTTCTTCAACCCCACCTACTTCCCGTCCCTCTTCTTCCGCACCGCCATCTGCATCGCCCTGGCCGGCATCTATGCCCTCATCACCGCGAGCGTGCAGAAGGACAAGGACCTCAAAGCCCGCATCGTCCGCTGGGGCGCGCTCTGGACCATCCCCTCCCTGCTCGCCCTCATCCCCTTCGGCTATTGGTACATCCGCGAAGTCCCCGCCGCGCTCTTCCTCAGCGCCCGCGGCCCCATGCCCACCGCTACCCACTACGCCTTCCTCGCGTGGAGCCTCCTCGCCGTCACCTTCCTCCTCATGCTGCTGGCCCTCTTCACCCCCCGCCGCATGCACCTCGTCTTCGCTCTCGTCATCGGCCTCATCGCCCTCGGTGCCATGGACTCCTTCGAGTTCGTTCGCGAAGATGTCCGCAAGCCCTTCGTCATCGAAAACTATCTCTACGACAACTCCCTCTATGCCGCAGCCATGCCCGGCGACGGCGGCTTCACCGTCGACAACCTAAACACCGTCGGCGTCCTCCACTCCGCTGCTTGGATCGATCAGCGCACCATCACCCCCGACAACCAAATCGCCGTCGGCCACGAGATCTTCCGCGTCGAATGCCAGGCCTGCCACACCGCCAACAGCTATCGAGGCATCCATCAACTCCTCGAGCAGCGCCAATGGGACGCTCCCACCACCCGCGCCATGCTCAGCAGCCTCGCCCTCATGCATAACGGCGTCATGCCCCCCTTCGCCGGCACCGACCCCGAACGCGACGCCCTCGCCGCCTACCTCAACACCCTCCAGACCACCACTCCAACCGCCACCATCGACGGCAAGCTGCTCTACCAGAACAACTGCTCCATGTGCCACCAGGATCATCCCAACGCCCAGTTCTTCTCCGGCATCGTCACCGATCCCGCCGCCGCGGCCGACTCCCTCAAGGACCTCACCAGCATCTTCCCCCTCATGCCCGACCTCAAGCTGAACTCAGCCCAGCGCACCGCCCTCGTCCAGTACCTCAACACCCAGCGCCCACCCTTGCAGCACGCCCAACTCAGCCCCGCCGTCGAAGGAGGCAAATAAATGATCGACCCCAGCATGATCCCCACCGTCGACCCCAACCCGCTCCCCGCCCCCTACTGGCTCTTCAAGCTGCTGCTCATCGTCACCTTCTTCCTCCACATCCTCGCCATGAACTTCATGCTCGGCGGCGCCTTCCTCGCCGTGGCCGCACGCTTCTCCTCCAAGGGTAAGGAGTACCGCAACCGCATCTTCCTCGACCTGGCGAAGAAAATCCCCGTCTTCCTCGCCGCCACCATCACCATCGGCATCGCGCCGCTGCTCTTCGTGCAGGCCATCTACGGGCAGTACTTCTACACCTCCACCATCCTCATCGCGTGGCCCTGGTTCCTCCTCCTTGTCCTCCTCTGCATCGCCTACTACGGCTTCTACTACGTCGCCTATAACGGCCAGCGCCGCCCCGGCCCCGCTGGCATTGTGCTCTTCGTCAGTCTCGTGCTCGTCCTGATCGTCGGCTTCATCCAATCCACCAACGTCACCCTCATGCAGACCCCCACCCACTGGGCCGCCAAGTACTTCGCCTCCCCCACCGGCTGGAGCAACAACCTCTCTGACCCCACCCTCATCCCGCGCTACCTGCACTTCGTCACCTCGGCCATCGCCGTCGGCGGCATCCTTCTCGTGCTTCTCGCCCTCGTCCGCTGGAAGAGCGATCGCGCGTACGCCAACTACCTCTTCCAGTACGGCGGCAAGGCCTTCATGTACGCGACCATGGCCCAGTTCGTCATCGGCAGCTGGTTCCTCATCAGCATTCCGCGCAACCTGCGCATGATCTTCATGGGCGACAGCCCCATCGCCACCGTCCTCTTCCTCGCAGGCATTCTCGGCACCGTCGCCTCCATCTTCCTCATGTCCGACGCCCTGCGCAAGCAAAACATCCGCACCGCAGCCTACGGCGTCTCCGGCCTCCTCGCCGCCGTCATCCTAACCATGATCCTCATGCGCGACATCCTGCGCGACGCCTACCTCGAACCCTATTTCCACCCCCACCAATTCGCCGTCAAAACCCAGTGGGCCGTCCTCCCCGTCTTCCTCGTACTCTTCCTAGGCGGCGTCGGCCTCTGGCTCCTGATGCTCCAGCGCTACGGTCTCTTCTCCAGCACCAATCCGACCCCAAGCGAACTCACCCCCACACCTGACGCACCCGCTGAACCCGAAGCGGAGCTCGTCCACTAACTTCCTCCTGGAAGCAGAGAGGGAGCCAGACATGGCTCCCTCTCCGTTTAACTCACCTCCACCTCAAGCAAACCGCCCAATCCCAATCCCGATCACGTACGTCACAACGCCCTCCAGCAGCCCGACCAGCGTCATCTCCAGCCCGCTGCTCCACCACGATCGAATCGTAATCAGCGACTTCGCCGCGCCCACCGCGAAGTGCGCCAGCAGCGAAACAATCGCCGCCACTACGATCGCCGGCACGCCCGCCAAAAAGAAGAACGGAATCACCGGAATCAACGCGCCCACCGCCGTCGACAGCGCACCCGACACCGCCGAAACCCACGGCTTGCTCAAACCCTCTTCGCTCACATGCAGCCGCTCCCTCGCCAGCGCCTCGACCAACTGCCCTTTCTTCTCGGCAATGTGTCCCACAAAATGGTCAGCATCTTCAGCCGACAACCCCCGCACCTGGTACGTCAGCGACAGCAACTCCCGCGCCTCCGCCTCATTGTTCTCCACCGCATCCCGCTCGCGCGCAAACTCCGCCTCATAGATCTCGCGTTCGCTCTTCGCCGCCAAATACGCGCCCGAACCCATCGAGAGCGCGCTCGCAAACATTCCCGCCAGCCCCGCAATCAGCACAAACTTGCTGTTCCCCAGCGTCGCGCCCGACACACCGGACACAATCCCGAAGATCGCCCCCAACCCGTCGTTGACTCCATAAATCGCATCCCCGATCCAGCTGGCCGCTCTTGGCTGACCCTTCTCCCGCTCGGCCACCAGTTCATCCAGCGCCTGCTGCGCCGCCTCCGGCTCCAGCGGCTCCGCCGGCAGATGATGCCGAATCAACCCGCCCAGCGTAAGGTAGTGGTCCGCCTCATCCCTGATCACCTCTTTCAGAATCGCAATGCTCTCCTCATCGCCCAGCTCGCGAATCTGTTTTCCGTAGCGCGCAATATCGCGACTCTCATCCAGCTCCAGCCGCCGTAGTGCCAGGTCCTGTCCACCTACCCTCGTCGCCAGCGATCCCGCCTCGCCCGTCTCCGGCCCATCGTACTTCGGAATCCGCGCGCCCAGCACCGTCATCCGCGTCGCCCACAGGTCGGCATGATGCTTCTCCGCCAGCGCCAGGGTGCGCAGCGTCCGCCGCCGCTGCGGATCGCTCTCCTGCTCGCTCAGCGTCTGGTACGTGTGGTATCCCCGCATCTCCGCCTGCCAGTTGCTGGCCAGCGCCTCAATCAGATGTGCCGTGTCCTTGCTATTCATGAAGACTCTCTCGGTCCGCTCTCAGTCGATGCCCTCATTCTCGCTTAACCCTTCGCGTTTCGCCGTGACATTCCGTTCACGCTCCAGCCTTCCCCAGCCCCGCAACCCCCGCCACCGACGACCGCCTCACCAGCCGCCTCACCTTCTGCGGCGACATCGCCAGCTTCTTCGCCACCCGCGAGATCTTGCACTCCTCCCGCATCCACACCCGCGGAATCACCAGCTGCGCAAACTGCTCCGTCACCTCCTGAAAACTCTTGCCCGTAATAATCCCCTGCGACCATGCCCGCAGCGTATCTTCAATCCCCACCACCTTCAGTAGCCGAGCCTTCAGCGTATTCAACTCATCCACCGCATAATCGGCATCCTCCGGCTCCAGCAGCGCCGACGCCGCATCCACACACCTCTGCGCCAACTCATAATCGTGAAAGAAATTATTCGCCGCCGTCTCTCCCAGTGCCACATACGCATTCAAAAGCACGCGCTTGTTTTCCATCGATTGTCCGAGCGCCACCGCCTCCATGCAATGCTGCTTCGCCAGCCGCGCATACACCGGAATCTCCTCCGCCGATCCCAGCAGCTCCTCCACCCGCGAATTCTCAATCATCCCCATCAGCGTGCAGGCCCGTGCCCGCAACACCACATTGTGATGTGCCTCCGCAATCTCCAGCGCCTGCGCCGCCTCACGCGCCGACATCGCCAAGTCGCCCACATCCAAATGCAGGTACCCCGCATTCAACAGCGCCGATCCCAGTCCGCCATGCTCCCCGTGCAGCGTGCAGATCGCCTTCGCCCGCTCCAGTTCCAGAATCGCGCTCCGATACAGCTCCTGGTACTGACGATGAAACTCCCTCAGGCGCGACTCTCCTGCCTTCCCCGCGTCCCCCGCCTTCCTCCCCCCGCCCTTCCCGTTCTTCCGTGCCACCGTCACGTCGATATGCTTCTTCAACTGCGCCGCCAGCAGCCGCTTCACAAAACTCAAATTCGTCACCGCTCGCGCCAGGTTCGTATGATTCGGATGACTAATCTCATACAGCGCCACTGCCCTCTCAAAGTGCGTCACCGCCCGCGCGTAGTCGCCATGCCGCCGCACAATTCTTCCCCGCGCACTCTCGATATTCCCCAGCGCAATCCAGTGGTCTGTCTCCTTCAACCCCTTCTCCGCCTCGTCCAGCATCTGCAGTGCACCCGCACTGTCGCCGTTCTGAAACACAATCCACGCCTGCTGAATCTTGATGATCGCCACCAGCGCCTCCGACCCCGGCATCGAATGTGCGATCCCAAGCGCCGCCAGCAGATGGTCTCGCGCCATGTCGTAATCCGCTTTCTTGCGATGCGCGCGCGCCTTCCACAGATTCGCCAGCGCCTTCAACTCCGCATCCTGAAACACATCCTCCATCTGCAGCAGCCCACCCAATATCCTGATCGCCCCGTCCGCATCATTAGTCGACAACGCATAGAACGCCTCCGTCATCCTCACCCGCACATACGCCGACACACCCATCTGCTCCCGCTGCGCCGCCGTCAGCCGGTCCAGCCTCTCGCGCAACAACTGCGGCTCGCGATACCCCACATCCACCCACTGCGCCAACATCAGCAGCACGTCTGCCCCATGCCGGTCATTCAACTCCAGCGACTTCCACGCCGGCTGGGCTCGATCCAGCAGCTTGATCCCTTCGGCAATACTCCGCCGCCGCAGGCAATCCATCATCGCCATCAGCCATTCCCCGTTCGCCGCATCCGCTCTTGCTTTTCTTTCTGTCATTCCCTCTGGGAATCTGCTTCTGACTTTCTTGGCGTCCTTCCTCGCGGGCATCTTCTTCGGACTCTGCTCTTGTTTGTCTCTCGATGAGTTCGCTTTCATCCCAGCCTCCACAACCTCACCAGTCTCCAGCGCCCTCTACCTCCACGTCTGTGTTCTGGCACACTTCGTTCACTAGCACGATTCGTACTACCCCACCTTGCGCATGTCCGCGCAATCCACTCTACTCCGAAATAAGGCAACCACCCCATTCCTTCCAAGGAGCACCCGATGACCAAACAACAGCAAATTCAGCAGATAGAAAATAACTGGCAGTCCCCTCGCTGGACAGGCATCAAGCGCGGCTACACCGCTGAAGACGTCTACACGCTCCGTGGCTCGGTACACATCGAATACTCCCTCGCCCGTTCTGGAGCAGACCGCCTCTGGAACGAACTCCAGCAGCCCGGCCACATCGCCGCCCTTGGTGCGCTTACCGGCAACCAGGCCGTTCAGATGGCCCAGGCCGGCCTCAAGGCCATCTACCTCTCCGGCTGGCAAGTCGCAGCCGACGCCAACACCGGCGGCCAGATGTACCCCGACCAAAGCCTCTACCCCGTCAACAGCGTCCCCTCCGTCGTCAAGGCCATCAACAACGCCCTGCTGCGTGCGGATCAAATTCATCACTCCGAAGAAGGCGACACCAAAGACTGGATGCTCCCCATCGTTGCCGACGCGGAAGCCGGCTTCGGTGGAACCCTCAACGCCTTCGAGCTCATGAAGTCCATGATCGAGGCCGGAGCCGCCGGCGTCCACTTCGAAGACCAGCTTTCCTCGGCCAAGAAGTGCGGCCACATGGGCGGCAAGGTCCTCGTCCCCACCCGCGAAGCCGTCCAGAAATTAATCGCCGCACGTCTCGCCGCCGACGTCCTCGGCGTCCCCACCCTCCTCGTAGCCCGCACCGACGCCAACGGCGCCCAGCTCCTCACCTCCGACTGCGACCCCATCGACGCGCCCTTCGTCACCGGCGAGCGCACCATCGAAGGCTTCTGTCGCATCAACGGTGGCATCGACTGCGCCATCGCCCGCGGCCTCGCCTACGCCCCCTACGCCGACATCATCTGGTGCGAGACCTCCGAACCCAACGTCGCCGAAGCAGAGAAGTTCGCCACCGCCATCCACAAGCAGTTCCCCGGCAAGCTCCTCGCCTACAACTGCTCCCCCTCCTTCAACTGGCGCGCCAAGCTCTCCGATCCCGAGATCCACGCCTTCCAGAAAAACCTCGCCGCCATGGGCTACAAGTTCCAGTTCGTCACCCTCGCCGGCTTCCACGCCCTCAACCTCGCCATGTTTGAGCTTGCCGAGGCCTACAAGCACGACGGCATGCTCGCCTACTCCCACCTCCAGCAGCGCGAGTTCGCCCTCGCCGACCAGGGCTACGGCGCGGTCCGCCACCAGCGCTTCGTCGGCGTAGCGTACTTCGACAAAGTCTCCACCACCATCTCCGCCGGCGAAACCTCCACCAACGCCCTCCCCGGCTCCACCGAAGAAGAGCAGTTCGAACCCGAATCCGCCGCCGCCTGACTCACCACTCGCCCGCAGTGCGCCCCGATCCACAGGGGCGCACTTGCTTTTCCCCTTGCCTTTGCCCTTGCTGCTGTCCTTGCCGTTGCCCTTGCTGTTGCCCTTGCAAGTTTTTCGCCGTCATCCTGAGCGCAGCGAAGGACCCCCGCATTTGCATTTGCATTTGCTTCTGCTTCTGCTTCTGCTTTTGCCTTTGCCTCTGCCTCTGCTTTTGCTTTTGCCGTAGCTTTTCTGGCTGTCATCCCGCAGGGATCTGCTTCTTCCTTTGCCTTTGCATTTGCCTTTCTTTGACAATTTCAAAAGAAATTGTCATTCCGAGCGCAGCGAGGAACCTGCTTCCTCCCGTTCTTGCTCTTACTTTTCTTTCGACCTCCCAAGCCAGTCTCGGCCCTCAAGCCAAGAGTGGCTTCTTTCTCACCCTCAACCAAGCCAAGATCTCGAAGGGTCACGGCTTCAGCCGTGCCATAAACCCACAGCCGCCAACCCGCTTTAGCCGGTGAGGTAAGCCGGGCCCTCTAGGGCCGCCGCCACTACGTCCAACCCAAATCTCAACCCTCGCCGTCCGCGCAGGACTAAAATAGTCAGTGTGAAGAAGATCGCCGTCCTCGGCTCCACCGGCTCCATCGGACAGAGCACCCTAAGCATCTGCGAGTCCCACCCCGACCGCTTTCATCCCATAGCGCTCGCCGCCGGCGCCAACCTCGACGTCGTCTTCGAGCAATGCCGCCGCTGGCGCCCCGAAGTCGTCTCCGTCGCCACCGGGCTACTGGCCAACGACCTCCTCACCAAGCTGAAAGCAGCCGGCATCACCGGCATCGAAGTCGTCCACGGCACCGCCGGCACCGTCCGCGTAGCCACCCTCCCCGCCGTCGACTTCGTAGTCGCCGCCATCGTAGGCGTAGCCGGCCTCGAAGCAACCTACGCCGCAGTCTTGTCCGGAAAGACGATCGGCCTGGCCAACAAAGAATGCCTCGTAGCCGCCGGCGACCTCATCCTCGCCGCCGCCCGCGAGCACAACGTCGACCTTCTCCCCATCGACAGCGAGCACAACGCCATCCACCAGTGCCTCCGCGCCGGCACCGCCGCCGAAGTCAAACAAATCTGGCTCACAGCATCCGGCGGCCCCTTCCGCAACACCCCGCTAGCCGACTTCGACCGCATCACCCCCGCCCAGGCCCTCAAACACCCCACCTGGGTCATGGGCCAGCGCATCACCATCGACTCCGCCACCATGCTCAACAAGGGCCTGGAAATCATCGAAGCCTGCCGCCTCTTCAACCTTCCCCCGTCGCGCGTCAAGGTCACCGTCCACCCCCAATCCACCATCCACTCCTTAGTCGAGTACATCGACGGCAGCATCCTCGCCCAGATCTCCGTCACCGACATGCGCCTCCCCATCCTCTACGCCCTCTCCTGGCCCGACCGCGTCGCAAGCAACCTCACCTTCGACCTCGCCGCCCTCGCGCAGCTCGACTTCCAGACCCCGGACCTCACCCGCTTCCCTTGCCTCCGCCTCGCCTACGAAGCCGCCGCCGCCTCGCAAAATCACTGCATCGCCCTCAACGCAGCCGACGAGATCGCCGTTGCCGCCTTCCTCAACGGTCAACTCCCCTTTAATGGCATCCCGCGTACAATCGAAAGGGTACTGGCGCTAACCGCCACTGGCTCTCCCGCGTCCATCCCGGAGGTCCTCGCCGCTGACCTCCTTGCCCGCGATCAAGCCTCCGAGCTCGTCGCGAATTCTCAAGTTCTTTCATCCTGAGCTAAGGAATGTTTGTCTCATTCTGCCGATGCTCTCCTCTAAGGTTGCCCTGTAGTCCGCATGCATATTCTCCTCGTCGTCCTTGAATTCGCTATCGTCCTCGGCTTCCTCGTCCTCATTCATGAGCTCGGCCACTTCCTCGTTGCCAAGCTCTGCGGCGTCCGCGTCGAAACCTTCTCCATCGGCTTCGGAACCCGCCTCTTCGGCTTCCGCTACGGCGATACAGACTACCGCATCTCCGTCCTCCCCATCGGCGGCTACGTCAAATTCGCCGGCGAGCTCGGCGGTGACGGCTCTCCCCTGAACGGCGAACCCTCCACCGGCGCCCCCGACGAACTCACCTCCAAGCCCCGCTGGCAGCGTGTCCTCATCGCCGTCGCCGGCCCCGTCTCCAACTTCCTCGTCGCCTTCGTTCTGCTCTTCCTGGTAGCCCACTACCACCACGAAGTCGATCAGTACCTCACCGGCCCCGCCATCGTCGACTACGTCCCCCAGGGAACTGCCGCGGCCAGTGCCGGCATCACCGCCGGCGACACCATTACCCGCTACAACCGCGTCTTCAATCCCAACTGGGAACAGATCCTCGAAGAGTCCGCCCTCAACCTCAACCGGCCCGTTCCCATCGCCTTCACCCACAACGGCCAGACCCGCACCGGCACCCTCACCGTCACGGTTCCGCCCAACACCGAGTTCGGCGTCGACGACATCGCCAACGTGGGCCTCATCCCCCGCATGGATCCCGGCCCCATCAACGTGCTCAGCGTAACCGGCAGCAGCCCCGCCGACCGCGCCGGGCTCCAGGCCGGCGACCAGCTTGTCACCATCAACGGCTTTCAGCTTCACTCCGTGCCCGCTCTGCTCCTCTTCCTCCGCGACAACAAGGGCGCCACCGATAGCCTCAGCATCCTCCGCAACGGCCAACCCCTCACCCTCTCCGCCACGCCGGAGAAGATGGCGACTCCCGGAGCAGCCGACCAGTATCGTCTCGGCTTCACCTATCGCCCCCCGCCGGCCGACATCGAACGCCTCCCCGTTGGCCAGGCCATGGAGCAGTCCCTCCAGGACAATCGCCAAGGCTCCATGCTCATCCTCCGCGTCATCAAGGGCCTCTTCACCCGCCACGTAGCCGTCAATCAGATGATGGGCCCCGTCGGCATGGCGCAACAGATCGACATCGCCACCCAGATGGGGATTTGGCCGCTGCTCAACCTCATCAGCGTCATCTCCCTCAACCTCGGCATCTTCAACCTGATGCCCTTCCCCCTGCTCGACGGCGGCATGATCCTCTTCCTCATCGTAGAAAGCATCATGCGCCGCGACGTCAATCAACAGTTCAAGGAAGTCGTCTACCAGGTAGCCTTCGTCTGCATCATCCTGTTCGCCTTCTTCATCATCTTCAACGACATCACCAAGCTCCACCTCCACTAGCTTTTAGCTTTTAGCTTTTAGCTTTTAGCTTTTAGCTTTTAGCTTTTAGCTTTTAGCTTTTAGCTTTTAGCTTTTAGCTTTTAGCTTTTAATTCGACGTCGGCCACCTCCTCAGCCATCATCCTGACCCTCGAGCATAGCGAAGGGGAAGGACCCCTGTAGTTGCCCTTGCTGTTGCTGTGCCGTTGCCCTTGCTGTTGCTGTGCCGTTGCCCTTGCTGTTGCTGTGCCGTTGCCCTTGCTGTTGCTGTGCCGTTGCCCTTGCTGTTGCCCTTGCCTCTCTGGCTGTCATTCCGCAGCGCAGCGGAGGAATCTGCTTCTCCACCCCACCAACACCCGTCATCTCAACCCGGGCATCACGCTCTTGTTTTTGTGATGCGCAGTGGAGAGACACCTGTAGTTGCCGTTGATCTTGCTGGTGCCTTTGCCTTTAGCTAAAAGCTAAGAGCTAATAGCTAAAAGCCGCCTCTCTCCAGCTCCCCCACAATCTCCCTCACCGCCGCTCTCGCATCCTCTTCCTTATCCACCGGGAAGCTGATCGCCCCCACCCGCGCATGTCCCCCGCCCCCATACCGCTCGCAGATCCCTGCAATATTCGCCAACTCCGCCGCCTCTTTCTTCGTCCACGGATTCGTCCCCACGCTCACCTTGGTCCGAAAGCTCGACTTCGACAACCCAACGTTATACGTCCCCTCCGGAAACAAATAGTACGGAATAAATTTGTTATACCCCTCTGTTGGCTGGTCCGTAATATCGAAACGAATCACGCCGCGCTCGCAAACCGCACGCTCGCGAATCAACTCCAGCATCTTGAAATGCTGCTCCAGCAAAGGCCCCACCAGCTCCTGCACAAACGGCTGATCGAGCACCGCCTGCAGCGGCATCTCCGTCAGCAGCGGAATAAACTTCTTCGACACCGACTCCCCATCCTCATCCGGTGCGCTCTCAATCACCATGGTTAGCTTCATCGCCGGCTCGGCCATCTCCACCGCTGCCTGCGCGCTCTCATACTTCGCGCCGTCCACAATATCGGCCCAGTGAATCAGCTCCGCAAACGGCTCCATCTCCATCCCGAACTTGGTCTGCGCCACATGTGCAATCAAGCCCGTGCAGCTCGTATACGCCGGATCGAAAAACTGCCGCATCGCCTCCGACCCATCCATCTGCCCACGCCGAAACGTCTCCTCATCCTTCACCGTCATAAACGCGGACAGGTGATGATCGAACCACCAAGTCAGCTTCGGCGACGCCGAGTACTTGAAGTCCACAATCGCATTCTCACCCCTCTGCTCAAACCAGCTATCGTCAAACAACGCCCCCGCACGATGCACCAGCCCCTGGTACGCATAGCGCCACCCGGACCCGTCCGCAGCCTTCGCACACTCCGTGTGAAACCGTGTAAACAGCGCCGCCGAACAAGCGCCGTCAAAACATTTATCGTGATAAAAAACCCTGCAGTTCACGTTGCGCCGTCCTTCTGTCTATCTCTATCCCCACCCCACAGCATATCCGACCCACCCTGAAACCTTCGCTTTCCCCCACGCGTATCATCGTGAACATCCTCTTCGCTGCACCACCCCCCAAAGGACCCCCACGCATGGACCTGGACTCCCCGCAGCTCCCCTCCGACCCGGCAACCACCCCACCCCCGCCGGCCCCTGCGCCGGACGTGACGGTTGCACCCAAACCGAACACTCTCTTCTTCGGCCGCTTCGGCTTTCGTGCCGGATGGTCGATCGCGATCTTCGTCACCCTCGTCGCCCTCATCGCCATCCTCAGCGGCATCTTCTCGTACACCGCCACCGGCCAACTCAAGGCGATCATGGCCGCACGCGCCCAGGCGCAAGCGCATCCCCAGGCGCACTCCCCCCACCCAGCCGTCCCCTTCCAACCAACGCTGGTCGTCATCAACGACGGCCTCACCTTCCTCGGCATGCTTGGCCTCTGCTGGTTCTTCTCCCGCGCCGAGCACCGCCACCTCGGCGCCTACGGCATCGGAGCCTCCCGCCGCAGCGACTTCCTCCCTGGAGCCTTCTGGGGTCTCCTCGCTCTCTCCTTCCTCGTCCTGCTCCTGCACTCCTTCCACCTTCTCTACTTCGACGCGCGCCTCCTCACCGGGGCCCCCCTCTTCCTCTACGCCGTCAAGTGGCTCTTCGCCTTTCTCCTCGTCGGCCTCTCAGAGGAATACATGCTGCGCGGCTACCTCCAGTTCACCCTCACCCGCGGCGTCTTCGGCCTCGCCGAAAAAATCTCCCCCGCCCACGCCCGCCTGGTCGCCTTCTGGATCGCCGCCGTCATCATGTCGTTCCTCTTCGGTGCTCTCCACCTCGGCAACTCCGGCGAGAACGCCCTCGGTCTTGGCCAGGTCGTCTTCTTCGGCATCATCTTCAGCTACACCCTCTGGCGCACCGGCTCCCTCTGGTGGGGCATCGGCTTCCACATGGCATGGGACTGGGCACAGAGCTTCCTCTACGGTGTACCCGACAGCGGCAACCTCTCCATCGGCCGCCTCTTCCAAACCCACACCGCCGGTAGACCTCTCCTCTCCGGAGGAGTCGATGGCCCCGAAGGCAGCCTCCTCTGCATCCCCGTCCTTCTGCTCGTCGCCGTCGTCGTTCGCTTCACCACCAAACCCGGCACACAACCTCCCCTCGACCCCGACTTCGACCCCGCCTAGAGTCGCCCGGTATTTCGCCCATCCATCCCACCGTCATCTCGACCGAAGCCGCGCGCTCTTGCGCGGCGCCGTGGAGAGACCCCTGTATTTCGTTCTTGCGCTTGCCGGCTGTCACCCTGTGCGGCGCAGTACCCCGTTCGCGCAGGACTAAAATCGCTCTAGCCTATGTATCCCCCCGACCCCGGAAACCCCGACGACTCCGCGCCCCTCCGTCACCGCACCAGCCCCGAGTCCCGGCATTCGCCCTCCGCGCACGACCACGACTCCGACGACGACCACTCGCTAAGGGCCCATCGCCTGAGGCGCTGGCTCGGCCGCGTCGGGTTCACCTTCAGCATCCTGCTCGTCCTGCTCTTCCTCGCCCTCGCAATCATCGCCGTCGCCCTCCGCCGCGACATGCGCGCCAACCTCCTCGCCAAACAGGGCCTCCTCGACGGTAACGTCTCCGTCTCCGGTCTCACCGCCCCCGTCACCATCACCCGCGACGCGCAGAGCGTTCCCTCCATCCACGCCGCCAATCTCGACGACCTGCTCTTCGCCCAGGGCTACATCACTGCCTCCGACCGCCTCTTCCAGATGGACGCCCTCCGCCGCCACGGGGCCGGCACCCTCGCCGAGATCCTCGGCCCCTCGCTCATCCAGCACGACCGCGAGCAGCGCATCCTCCAGCTCCGCGCCGCCGCCGACCGCGCCGTCGCCGTCCTTCCCCCCGACCAACTCCACCAGCTCCAGGCCTACGCCAATGGCGTCAACGCCTACATCACCTCCCACAGCGGCACCAACACCGCCAACGCTCCCAACACTCTCCCCGTCGAGTTCCATATCCTCCACTACTTCCCCGAACCCTGGCAGCCGCGCGACTCTCTCCTCATCGCCATCGTCATGTCCCAGGACCTCACCACGGACTTCCCCAACAAGCTCAATCGCGAAGCCCTCTCCGCCAGCCTCCCCGCCAACCTTGTTCCCGACCTCTACCCGGTAGGCTCCTGGCGCGATCACCCGCCCACGCAGCAACCCCCAGACCTCACCGCGCCCTCAGCCCCCATAGAGCAAATCCCCCTCGACCCCACCCAGTCGTCGGTTCACCCACAAGCGGGGTGCGGCCAACTCGCGCGGCCTACCAACAGGACCGGGTGCCCCATGTCCCGCCTCTGGGACATGGGTTCGCACGAAGCCAGCGCTCCCCCGGCAACCCTCGCACCGCCACCGAATCCATCCCTCGCCGTGCGCGCAGCACCTGAAGACCTCCTCCGCATCTTCTCCGACCTCCGCGCCCACCAATGCAACGGCTGCCGCGCCGGCTCCAACAACTGGGTCGTCGCCGCCTCCCACTCCGCCACCGGCGCCCCTCTCCTCTCCAACGACATGCACCTCGGCCTAACCGCCCCCGACATCTGGTACGAAGCGGCCCTCCACGCCGACACCATCCCCGATGCCGCTTCGACCGCCGCTACCCCCGCCACAGACACCGCTTCTACCCTCGCCGTCCGCGCAGGACCGGGACTCAACGTCGAAGGCTTCACCCTCCCCGGCGTCCCCTTCGTCATCGTCGGACGCAACGCCTCCATCGCCTGGGGCTTCACCAACTCCGGCGCCGACGTCCAGGACGTCCTCATCGAGCACTTCCGCAAAAACGGCGCCAACACCGAGTACCAGCACCCCGACCACACCTGGTCCCCCGTCACCCACCACACCGAGCTCATCCGCGTCCGCGCCGGCCGCGACGTCACCCTCGACGTCCTCACCACCACCCACTCCCTCGGCAACTCCACCATCCAGACACCCATCATCACGCCGCTCTATCCCAGCGAGCACCGCCCCCTCGCGCTCGTCTGGACCGTCTACGATCCCTCCACGCAAACCGCACCCTTCCTCGCCATCAACACCGCCACCGACGCCGCCTCCCTCGTCGCCGCCTTCGCCAGCTTCAGCAGCGTCTCGCAAAACCTCGTCTACGCCGATGCCCACCACATCGGCTACCACCTCCTCGGCCGCATCCCCATCCGCGGACCCGCCACCCAGCGCCCCCGCAACCCCCAGCCCTTCATCCTCCCAGAC